>Ga0315272_10000290_pt1 | contig 24689 bp, 19 predicted proteins | sample C3_middle_MG_FD_203918 | JGI IMG/M metagenome (GOLD analysis project Ga0315272, IMG submission 203918) | Sediment microbial communities from Yellowstone Lake, YNP, Wyoming, USA - C3_middle | ecosystem: Environmental > Aquatic > Freshwater > Lake > Sediment | place: USA: Wyoming | collected...
ACACGATCACCATCCAAGCGGCAATCTCCTGGGGACGGCTACAGCTTCCTTCTGTTTTTTCCTGCTCCATCTATACGCTCCTGTATCTGGCCGTCCCAAGGTTACACAACCAAAGTATCTCCCGCTTCCGGGAGGAACACCTCCAACACCCCTCCCGGCGGACGCTCCTTCCGGGTCTCAGCCGCAACCCCGTCGCGTTCAAGACGGTTGACATGCACCAAGGCCAGCTTTGCGCAACCGGCCTGCCGGGCAAGCGCAAGGCAGCCGGCAACGCTCCCGTGCCCGGGGATCCGCCCGGACACGCTGTATGCCTCATGCACCATCAGATCGCATCCCCGGGCCAGATCGGCCACCGATTCGGTGGGCCGCCCATCCCCGCTGTACATCAAGGACTTGCCGCCATTCGTCACCTTGAGGGCAAGGCAGGGCTGGGAGTGGTCCATTGGCGCAGTCCGCCAGAAAAATCCTGCGGCCTCAAACGAGGTCGCCTCGGCAACCGGGAGATATTGCAGGGCATAACGCAATTTTCTGCCAAAAGCAGGATACGCCAAGTCAAGGACCATTTCAACCTTCTCCTGCAAACCGCATGGGCCGACAATCAGCAAAGGTTTGGTCCGCCCCATCTCCCAAAAGCGGAGGAGCAGCAGGGGAATCCCAAAAAAATGATCGCCGTGAAAATGCGAAATCCACAGGGCCTCAAGCTGCTCCGGATCGGAGCAATCGGCAAAATATCGATGGGGGGTGGTAAATCCGCAGTCAAGTAGGATATAATGATTCTTGCTCCCGCTTATAACCAGAAGCGAGGTGTTGAAACGTTCCGGGTCGCAGGCTTCGCCAACCCCCAAAAAATGAATGTTCATGCGCGGCGACCTTATTATCCCTTATCTTTACTTGACCGACACCATACCATGAATACCCTGATTGTTGCATGTCCAAGCTGTAAGGCCAAGAATAAAATGCCTGCCAGCAAACAACACCGCAGCCCGCGTTGCGGCAAATGCCGGACCCCTCTGCCCATGAGCGGTTACGCCACGCCGGTTGAGCTTACCGACCAAGACGCTGCGCAGGTGATCCGCGAGGCCGATCTGCCGCTGCTGCTCGACTTCTATTCGCCAAGCTGCGGCCCCTGCCGGACGCTGACTCCGGTTATCGACAAGCTGGCACGACAATTTTTCGGCCGGGCGATCATCGCCAAGATCGACACCAGCACAAACCATCTCAGCGCCGGACACTACGGAATCAGGGGCGTCCCAACCCTGATTTTCTTTAAAAACGGCCAGGTTGTCGATCAGGTTGTCGGGGCATTGCCCGAGGATGCCCTTATCGCCAAGCTCAACAGTTTCACCCGGACTTAGGATCGCCGCCTTGCCAATGAGCACCCCGCAAAAAAAACACGAACGCTTATGGGACGCATACCAGTCCTTGCCGCGCAAATCCCGCTTCGCCCTGCAAGCCTGCGCCCTGGCTGGAGAACCGATCCGGGAAGCCACCCTAATTTCCTGTCTGTTTCCCCCAGCAGCCACCCAGGTCTGGCCCACGGCCAAGGAAGAAAATCTCCGTATCGCCCTGGCCGAACTTGCCGAAAAAAATCTTCTCCAAGACGGCTGTGCCTGTTGTCGCGAAGAAATCCTTGAAATCGTGGCCCACGACGCGCGAAGGCAGCCGTATTTCTCCGCCCTGGCCGCGACCATCAAACAGGCCTGGCCAATCCCGACTCCGGAAGAAAATCCCGCACCCGAATCCCTGTGGCTCCGCTCCCTGCGCAATCTTCGCCTTAGCCTTTTAGCCTCGGACGACACCGGATACAATCACAATCTCCTCCGCCTTCTCGAACTCCAGGAAGAGTTTCCCGACCGCTTTCCGGAAAACCCCTTGGTCTCGCTCTGTAACACGCCTTTTGACCCGCCTTGGTTTGGCGAGCTACCCCTGCACGTCCAACTCTATGCCCTGCACCAGATATTCTTGGGCGGCCTGCTCCTTCTTACGGAAATAACCCCGCCTCTGGAATACCTGCAAGACAAGCGTTTTTTAAAAGGCCTGCCCGCGAAAAACCGCGAGCCCTTCTCCTATCTGCTCACCTCCCATCTCCTCATCCGGGGACAGACCCAGGCCGTCTCCGCCTGGCTCACCGACCGCCAGCAACAAGGGGCACCGCTGGGGGTGCTGGGCTGGCAACGCTTTCTTGCCGGGGAAACAACCTCAGCCATTCTCTGCTACGAGGAAGATCTCGCCAAGATCAGACAGGCCAACCAAAACAGGCAGGCATATTTCACCGGGGTTGAAGGGCTGTTCTACCTGATGGCCCTGCTCAAAAACGGGGATTACACCACCCACCAGCAACTCAGAGATATTGTTCAGGATATCGAGGATATCCAGCCCCACAACCCCTTTCTCCCCGCCTACGCCCTGCTCCTTGCCCTGGTGGAGGCGAGAGAAAACCAGCTTGATCTGGCCCGCGACCGACTCACTGCGGTCAGCCTCCTGCCCAGGCTCCACAGCATCACCACGCTTTTCCTGGCCCTTGTCACCTACTGGATCGAAGGAAAACCCAGCCCTGTCTGCCTGCCGCACCTGAAGGCCTTCCAGAAAAAAGCCGCAGCCAACGGCTACCTGTGGCTTGCCCGTGAATACACATCCCTGTTGCGCCTGGCCGGAGAAAAATCGGCTTCAGCAGCCATCACTGATGAGCTGAAGGATGCCTGTTCCCTGGTAACCGCAATTACCCCGGAGGAACAATGGCAACGCGCCCTGCGCGCCCTCAGCTTCAGCTCGGCCCCAGCCCTGAACCCGCCCAAGCCGGAGACCACCTCCCGGCTGGCCTGGATGATTGATTACCGCAGCCAGGATGGCGTCATCTCCCTGGCGCCAAAAATTCAAAACCTCACCGCCCGTGGCCAATGGACCAAGGGCAGATCCGTGGCCTTAAGAAAACTGTTTCGCAAAAACAAACCCTCTTTTTTAAGCCCGCAGGATCTCCTGGCCTGCGAAGCCATCGTGGAGAAAAAAGACAGCCGGGGCGTTTATTTCCGCTTTGCCATGCCCAATGCCCTGCGGATGCTCATCGGGCACCCCCATGCCTTTCTTGCCGACTCGCCCAGAACCCCGGTTGAGATTCTGCAAGGCGAACCGGAATTGCGGGTTGACCAGCAGGGGAACTCGCTGCTGATCCAGTTCTCCCCATGGCCCGACAGCACGGAGGCAATAGTCCTCCGGGAAACCCCGGCCCGCTTCCGGATTTTCCCCATCACCGGGGACCATCGACGGGTGGCCCAGGTCATCGGAGCCAATGGCCTGAGTGTCCCGATTGGCGGCAAGGACGAACTTTTTGCCACTCTGGGCAACATCTCCTCCTTCATGACCGTGCACTCGACCATCGAAGGAAAATCCGTGGGCATTGCCGAGGCGCCAACGGATTCACGCATCCACATGCAACTATTGCCTTACGGGGCAGGGTTCAGGCTGGCCATGCTTGTCAGACCGCTCCAGCCCGACGGGCCATACCAACGACCGGGGGAAGGCCCCAAAACCATAATCGCCCACAGCGGCGGCATACGCACCCAGACAAAACGCGACCTGGAGCTGGAAGAAAAAAACGCCCGGTTTGTCGAGGAATCCTGTCCCATGCTGGCAAAGGGCACTGACCTTGAGCGGGAATGGCTGTTACAGGACCCGGAAGAATGCCTGCAACTCCTCCTTGAGCTGCAAGGCCTGCCGGAAGATGTCATCATCGAATGGCCCGAAGGGGAACGGCTTACGGTAAGCCCGCCCGCCGAACTCAACCAATTCCTGCTCACGGTCAAGGAACGCAACAACTGGTTTGAGATGAGCGGCACCTTAAAGCTCAACGACTCCCTGGTCCTCGACATGCGCACCCTGCTTGAGCTGGCCCAGACCAACAGCAGCCGCTTCATTCCCTTGGGGCATGGCCATTTCCTCGCCCTATCCCGGGAGTTGCGCAAACGGTTGGACGAGATCGCCGCCTTTGCCGAACTCAGAAAAACCACGATCCGTCTCCACCCCCTTGCCGCCCTGGCCCTGGAGGATTTCACCAACGGGGTGGGGGATCTGCACACGGACCAGCGCTGGCAAGAGCAACAAAAACAGCTCAGAGAGGCCCAGGAATACGAGCCCAAGTTGCCGTCCACCTTCAAGGCCGTGCTCCGGGATTACCAGCTCTCCGGCTTCAACTGGCTGGCCCGCTTGGCCAACTGGGGGGTGGGGGCCTGCCTGGCGGACGACATGGGACTGGGCAAGACCATCCAGGCCCTGGCCCTGGCCCTTGACCGCGCCGACCAGGGGCCGACCCTGGTGGTGGCTCCAACCTCGGTCTGCCCCAATTGGCAGGAGGAAGCCAACCGCTTTGCCCCCACCTTCAAGGTCGTTCTCTTCGGCGGCCGCCAGCGGAAAAAAATGCTCTCCGAGCTTGGCCCCTTTGACCTGATGATCTGTAGCTACGGCCTGCTCCAACAGGAATCAGCACTCCTTGCCACCCGGAACTGGGAGACCATTATCCTGGACGAGGCCCAGGCTATCAAAAATTTCATCACCAAACGTTCACGGGCAGCCATGCTCTTACAGGGCCGGTTCAAGATGGTCACCACCGGCACCCCCATCGAAAACCACCTCACCGAGCTCTGGAACCTGTTCCAGTTCATCAATCCAGGGCTTCTTGGCTCGCTAAACCAGTTCAACCAACGCTTTGCCATCCCCATTGAGCGCGGCAACGACCCAGAAGCGAGAAAGAAACTGAAAAAACTGATCAACCCCTTTATTCTGCGCCGCCTCAAATCACAGGTTCTGGAAGAGTTGCCCGAGCGCACCGAGATCCTGCTGCAGGTGGAGATGGAAGAAAAGGAAGCCGCCCTCTATGCCGCCCTCCGGCAGCGGGCCCTGGAAAACCTGCGGCAAACCGGCGGCCAGCCGGGAAAACGCTCCCTCCAGATTCTGGCCGAGATCATGAAACTGCGGCGAGCCTGCTGCAATCCGCGCCTGGTCCTGCCCGAGACGGACATTCCCAGCGCCAAGCTCACCCTCTTTGCCAAACTTGTCGACGAATTGCGGGAAAACGGACACAAGGCCCTGGTATTCAGCCAGTTTGTCGATCACCTCAGCTTGGTCCGGGAGCATCTCGACCGGGAAGGCATTGCCTACCGATACCTGGACGGCAGCACCCCATCCAAAGAGCGCCAGCGCCAGGTCCAGGAATTTCAGGCAGGGCATGGCGACCTATTCCTCATCAGCCTCAAGGCCGGAGGGGTTGGCCTCAACCTCACCGCCGCAGACTATGTGATCCACATGGACCCCTGGTGGAATCCCGCCGTGGAAGACCAGGCCTCGGACCGGGCCCACCGCATCGGCCAGCAGCGCCCGGTAACCATTTACCGTCTGGTGACAAAAAATACCATTGAGGAAAAAATCGTCCATCTCCACCATGAGAAACGAGCCCTGGCCGACAGCCTGCTGGAAGGCACCGATGTCAGCCACGCCATGAATCCCGCAGATCTCTTGCGCCTGTTAAAGGAAGCCTGAGCCGGTCCGCCCATGCCGCCACCCACCCTACAGGATGCCCTGCTCCACTGGTTTGCCCAAAATGGCCGCGACCTTCCCTGGCGCCGCACCTATCTCCCCTACCACATCTGGGTTTCGGAGATCATGTTGCAGCAAACCCAGATGGATCGGGTAGTTGTTTACTTCAACCGCTGGCTCGACCGTTTTCCAGAGATTGCCAGCCTAGCAAAGGCACAAGAGCAGGAGGTCCTGCTTCTGTGGGAAGGCCTGGGCTATTACTCCCGGGCCAAAAACCTCCTCAAAACAGCCGAACTGCTCTGTCGCAGGCATGGCGGCGCCCTGCCGGAAGACCATGCCGCCTTGCTGCAACTACCGGGCATCGGCCGCTACACCGCCGGGGCGATCATGAGTCTGGCCTTCAATCAAAGCCATCCCATCGTGGACGCCAATGTGGAGCGCCTGTTCGCACGACTTTTCAACCTGGCCGCCCCGGTCAAGGAAAAGCGTACCCACGCTTTGATCTGGCAGAAGGCAGACGAGCTTATTCCCCTGGGCAAAGCGCGGTTTTTCAACCAGGCACTCATGGAACTGGGCGCCCTGATCTGCCTGCCCCGCTCTCCCCGCTGCGAGGCTTGTCCTGTCCGCAACCATTGCGAGGCCTTTGCCCAAGGGGTGGTGAACGAAAGACCGGTTGCGGGCAAGGCAAGGGAGATCATCCCCATCACCATGGTCAGCGGGGTACTCCGGCACCAAGGGAAGATCTACATCCAGAAACGTCTGGCCGATGATGTCTGGCCCAATCTCTGGGAATTTCCCGGCGGCCGGATTAAAGAGGGGGAGACACCGGAACAGGCTCTCGTGCGGGAGTATGGGGAGGAAACGGGCTTTGCCATCAAAGATTTGAAAAAGATCGCCACCATCCGGCACAGCTTCACCAGATACCGAGTCACGCTGCACTGCTATCACTGCCGCCTGCGAGGCAGTGCGACAGAACCGGTTCTCAACGCCGCCCAGGAATACCGATGGGCAGACCCGAATGAACTGGAAAATTTCGCCTTTCCCGCCCCCCACCGCCGCTTGATCCATCGTCTTGCTGGAGAATTATAAAAACAACGACATCTGTACTTTCCTACTTTTCCTGGTTATTATTTATTCTGGATACGAAGTCCAAGCTTGACACAGGGATTCAGGGAAAAGGGGGAACCATGCGCCAACAGATGATCCGTGTACTGATCTATCTGGCCATTGTGCTACTCATGGCCAATATCAGTCCGATCATCGATTCCTTCCTGCACCCGGACATTCCCTATTTTGATCCGGAACATCTGCTGATTGGCGGGCTAACCGCAGGCATCACCGCTCTGCTGCTCAGCCTGCTCGTCTCCCATGCCAACCGCATGACCTCGGTCGCCCATGAGTTAAGCCACCTCAATAGAGTCCTCCGCGAACAGACCAGCCGCGACAGCCTGACCGGCCTTTACAATCACCGGTACTTCCAAGAAATGCTCCGTCATGAGTTTCTCCTGGCTCAGCGCCACCAGACCGAATTGTCCTGCATGATGCTCGACCTCGATCTTTTCAAGGATGTCAACGACACCTGCGGCCATCCCTTTGGCGATCTGGTGCTGAAAGGAACCGCGGAACAGATTCTGCACGAGGCCCGGGCCACGGACACCGTGGCCCGCTATGGCGGGGAGGAATTTGCCATCCTCCTGCCCAACACCGATCTGGAGGGCGCCACGAGCATTGCCGAACGTATCCGCATCCGAGCTCAGGAATATATCCACCAGGATAAGGACGTTGCCATGCGGGTCACCATCAGTATCGGTCTGGCCTCGACCCGGGCCCATTCCCCCCACAGGCCCGAAGATTTGCTGACCTTTGCCGACCGCGCCCTCTACCGGGCCAAGAGAGCGGGCCGCAACAAGGTAATTACCTACTCAGAGCCAAACACACACACCCCGCTCTGAGCCTGTCGAAGAACCGCATCGTCCCAATCTTACTGACAACCCGGACTTACTAAGCAAAACAGAACAATACCCGCATGCTCCAGGAGTCTTTGATGTTTCTGTGGAAATCACTGCACATTTCGGATACAAGCAAGACCATGCTGCCACCGGAATCACATTACAAGTCGCCCTGGAAACGATTTGCCGTCAGTATCAGCATGGTCATCCTGCTGTTCATTGCCGCGCTCTTCACCGGCATTTACCTCAACCACCAGAAAACCATCGAACAGGAACTCAGAAGTCGGGCGCAAGCACTTTTCAGCAGCCTTGTCATGACCCGCAGATGGAATGCTCGGTATGGCGGCGTCTATGTAGAAAAAACACCGGACATGGAATCCAACCCCTATCTCCAGAACCCGGACATCACAGCCAGCAACGGCAAGACCTATACCAAAAAAAACCCGGCGCTGATGACCCGGGAGATCTCGGAAATCGCCGACCGTGAAGGCGCTTTCCAGTTCCACATCACCAGCCTCAAGCCGCTCAACCCCAACAATATTCCGGACCCCTTTGAACGGCAGGCGCTTTTGAGCTTTGCCCAAGGGAAAAGTGAGGCGATCAGCAAGGAAAAGCGTGAAGGCGCCACCTATTACCGCTACATGGCGCCGCTTTTCGTCGAGCAGCCCTGCCTTGCCTGCCATGCCGTGCAAGGATACCAGCTCGGCGATGTTCGCGGCGGCATCAGCGTCAGCTTCAATATTGAAGGAATGGAACACGCCCTGATGCTGAACAGGCTGCTCCTTGGCCTGCTGTTCATGGTGACGCTGGCCTCTTTTCTGGGAATCGTCCTCCGTCTGGTTATCGCACTCCAGAAAAAACTGGTGGCCGCGGAAGAGCGCATCCGGGAGATGGCGATAACCGATGACCTGACCAAACTGAAAAATCGCCGTTTTCTGCTCACCCGCCTCCAGGAGGAACTTGACCGCGCCACCCGTTATCGCCGCCCCCTGTCCTGTATCTTTTTTGATGCGGACCATTTCAAACGGGTTAATGACACTTACGGCCATGAGGCTGGCGATATAGTACTGAAAACAATCAGCGCCACGGCCCAGGAGCAATGCCGCCAGCCCGACACCCTCGGTCGTTACGGCGGGGAGGAATTCCTCATGATCTTGCCGGAAACCGATTTGAAGCAGGCTGATGCTCTGGCGGAACGTCTACGGCAAGCCATCGAGAACCAGACCAACATCGCCGACCAACACCAGATTCGGGTCACCGCCACCTTCGGCGTGGTGTGTTATTCTCCCGAGACTACAGATGCCCAGCCTAATCTGTCCGGCTTTATCAAGCAGGCAGACACCGCCATGCTCGAAGCCAAAAAAGCCGGGCGCAACCGCGTCGGCATCGCTGCCTGAATCAAATCGCCAGGAAAAATACAGGGTTCCCCTTATTGCCCGCCCAAGCCGTTCCGTGTGATCTCCTTTGGACATCAATCAAAGGTATCCCAAGGAAAAGTTGTCCGAACCTTCCATGACCGGCAGAGGGGTATTGTCTATTACGGAATGGCCTTCCGGAGCAACCGGAAGAAAGAGAATGAATTGGCTCACTATCTCCGCCAACGCGAGCTGTTATTCAAGGGGCTGTCAGCCTGAGAATACTTTTACACCTTGCTGCGACGGAAACCGATGGTGGCGACAGTGCCCTTGCCTTCCTCGCTGTCCAGCTGAAACGAGCAGCCGGGGTGATCCTCGATAATCCTTTTGGAGATGCAGAGGCCTAACCCGGTTCCCTGTTCTTTCGTGGTGAAAAAGGGTAAAAATATCCTTTTTTTAATCTCCTCGGGAATCCCCTCCCCGGTGTCCGTCACGTCAACCTCCACCAGCTTTTCCTGCACCCTGGTGCTGACCACCACCTTCCCCCCCGGAGGAGTCGCCTCAATCCCATTCTTCACCAGGTTCAACAGCACCTGCTTTATCTTCTCCCGGTCCACCTCGACCACAGCATCGGTGGTGGACGCAAGCCGGATGTCAATCCCCTTGCCGCCGGAATAGGAATGCGCCAGATCAACGACCTCTTCGAGGAGCTCGTTCAGGGAAATCGCAGCAAAATTAAGCTGGGGGGGCTTGTACAGCTCTTTGAGACCCGCAAGCAGATGTTCCAGGCGTGTGACCTCATCGACGATGATGGTCAGCTTGGCCCTGTCTTTCTCCACGGTTGCCTTCTTCAAAAGCTGCCGGGCAAACCCGCCAATCATGATGAGCGGGTTTTTTATCTCATGGTTGATTTCGGCCACGGTCTGGCCCAGCGCGGCCAATCGCTCGTTTTGGGCAAGACGATCTTCCAGGTTCCGGGTGTCGGAGAGATCCCTGACCAACCCGGTAAAATAAAGCTGCCCCTCAATGTCTGCCACGGAAAACGAGATGGAGGCCGGGAAGGTTTCCCCGTTTTTACGGGCCACCGTCAATTCCGTTTCATGTCCTATCAAGGTCGCCTCGCCGGTTCGGACATACCGGGCCACTGCCAGCTCATGTCCGGCCCGGCACATGGGGGTCAGGATTTTCATCAGGTTATGGCCGAGAACCTCTACACGGTCATACCCGAACATCTTCTCCGCCGCCTTGTTAAAAAAAATCACCGTGGAGTTTTCATCAATGGTGACAAAAGCCTCGTTGGTATTTTCAACCGCGTTCTTGAGAATGACAAACTGCTTCTGCGTCTCTGCCGCCGTTGCCTCAACCATTATCCCCCCACCAGGTCATGAATCACAAAAAATCCAATCACCTGCAATCAAGAGCCACCTTGATCCGGTTGCCCCCTTCACTCTTGGCCAGATAAAGCGCCCCTTCCGCAGCAATTATCAGGCCCTGCATATCCGAACCACGGTACGGTTCAGCGGTTGCCAGGCCGATGCTCGCCGTCAGGCCCACCCCTATTGCCCCCCCGCCACAACTGATATTCAACGCGGCCATCTGCTCTATGAATTCATGGGCCACGACCAGAGCGCCACCATTGGGGGTGTTGGGCAAAATGGCGGCAAATTCCTCGCCGCCATACCGGACCACGGTATCCCCGGCCCGTTTGAGGACACAACGCAGGGCGTCGGCCACCTTCCGCAGGCATTCATCACCCTTATCCCGTCCATGGGTTTTGTTAAATTCTTTAAAATCATCGATATCCACCATGAGCAGGGAAAGAGGACCCGCCTGCCGCCTGGCCCTATTCCATTCCCTGACCAGAATTTCATCGAAATAACGACGATTGCCCACCTCGGTCAGGCTGTCGCGTGGCACCATGTGCATCAGGCGGCGGTTCATGATATCCAGTTGACGGGTGAGTTCGACCAGCTCCTGCTCCCGGGCCTTACGCCGATCGGTTTCACGCTTCAGTTTCAGGGCGGCGCGAACCCTGGCCAGCAGTTCAATCTCCTTGACCGGCTTGATGATATAGTCTGTCGCACCCATGGCGAACGCCTGGGCCAGCGCCTCATCATCATCCCGGACCGTGACCATGATCACCGGAATATCCCGCAGCCCATCCTGCGCCTTTATCCGTTGGCAGGCCTCTATGCCGTCCATACCCGGCATCATGACATCCATGAGGATGAGATCGATCTTTTTTTCCTCCGCCTCGGCCTCCTCGGTTGAGGCCAGCATTTCCAGGGCTTCCTGGCCGCTTCTGACACAATAAATATCCGAATATCCTTCCTGCTGGAGCATCTCCTCAAGCAGCATCAGGTTTACAGGAATATCATCAACAATAAGGATTGCCATTCTTACTCCGATATTTTAGGAGCCGTTAAAACCAATAACTTGTACAATTCTGGACGTTCCCTTACGGCTTCTTACGCCGCTGGCGCTGCTGCCGTCTCGGCCAGACGAAATGCCCAAATTGTTTTTCAGCAACGGCTTAAGGCAAGAGCGGTGGACAGACACCGTCTCTCCGCACCTCTTTTTCTGCATGGAATCATGGTATAGAATCATGCCGGATTTTGAGAGAGGCGAGTATATTTTAAACCTTTTAGCTATTCCCGACAACAGGACGGACATGACCTACACCCCCATCATCGGAACCCTTGGCTACATTCTTTCTCCAGACCGGACCAAAACCCTTCTTGTTCATCGTAATGCCCGTCCGACCGACGCCCACCTGGGCAAATACAACGGACTTGGCGGCAAAATGCGGCCAGACGAGGATGTTCTTGCCTGCCTCACCAGGGAAATCAAGGAAGAAGCCGGAATCGACTGTCAGGATATCCTGTTGCGCGGGACCATCAACTGGCCCGGCTTCGGCCCGCACGGGGAAGACTGGCTAGGATTTATCTTCCGGATCGACCGCTTCCACGGCACCCCCTTCCCCGAGAACGAAGAAGGGGCGCTCACCTGGCACCCCATTGATCAACTGCATCTCCTGCCGATGTGGGAAGGAGACCGCTATTTTCTACCTCTGGTTTTTGACTCCGACCCCAGAATCTTCCATGGCCATCTTCCATACAAAGACGGTCAGCCGCTGAGCTGGAACTTCACCAGAATCTGATTGTTATCGCTCCCGGACCGGGAGCAGCCAGGGCTTATCAGCCGCAGCTCTTTGCCGTATTGGGATCCCAGGTGTCATAGGCCTTACTGTAGAGGTAATCGTTTATGGCCAGCAGATCTCCCGGAGAAAGCTTGGCCCAGGAGCCTTCCCTGGCACAGCGCACGATTTTTTTGTAAAAAACCGCGTTCCAGCCCCGCATGGTTCGCGAATCCGTATCCAGGAACTGGGCGCCCTTGTCATTTCCCCTAAAATGGCAGCTCTTGCAGTTGCCCTGAAAGAGTTTATACCCGGCCCAAATATTCTTAAACTCAAGCGCCCGGCTGGACTGGGTAGCTGGGTCAAAACGGTAGGCCGCCTCTCCTCCATCTTCGGCAAAAACCAAACCCTGTGACAGCAATGCCAGAAATGCTGCCGTTACGACAATGACTGCGATTTTTTCTTTCATCATGTAACCTCCTGCATTGCGCTTAAAACAATCCGGGCAGGCAAGACATATGATCTCCATCCTGTCCCGTAAACCCACCGTTATCTTGGTCGGCTCTCCACGCTTCCACTCACAATTTATACCACAATGTGGTACAGGTTACTAAGAATTATTTCCCGCGCCAGATCTTCCCCACCACCCTTATTCCTCGCTGCCCGCGGAAACAGTCGTGCTTATTAACCATCTGATAAAACTCGATAAAGATATTGTTTTTGCCTTGCTTTTTATGTTTATACTGAATGCATTCTTTATTCTCTCTCTTGGAGCACGAAAAAACAAGGCCAATAATCATGCTGTCATGCACACGCTGGATTCTCTTGCTCACCAGATTAACGAAGGGGCGTTGCCTCCATGGCTGTGCGCTTTTTTGTCTTCTGATGGCCCCAACGGCTGTCCGGGCCATGTCAACGCCGGTTATTATTACCCCGGAGCAAGGCTCATATTCCCTGGGAAGACATCTCGAACTGCTTGAAGATCCGAACAAAGATTTAACGATCACCGACATCGTTTCAGGGCAGGCAGAGGCTAGATTTATCCCCTCCACCGCCGACACCCCCAGCTTCGGCTTTACCACTTCGGCTGTCTGGGCTCGTTTTACCGTGAAAAACAGCCTGCCCCATTCCGTGGAGTACTTTCTCGAAGTAAAATATCCTCTTCTTGATCATATAGATTTGTATACCCTCACCGGCACCGGCGCCTTCACCGTCCTCAAGGCTGGAGACAGCCTTCCTTTTACCCAGAGGATCATCCAGCACAAGAACAACATTTTTCCAATCAGGCTTGCACCCGGAGAAGAAAAAACCCTGTATCTCCGCTGTGAGACAACAAGCTCCCTGAACCTGCCGCTCACCCTGCATTCCCCTGCCTGCCTGGCCGAAGAAATCAGTCTGGAACAGACCCTGCTGGGCATCTATTACGGCATCCTGCTGGTCATGATGATCTATAATTTTTTCATCTATCTTGGCCTCAGGGACAGCACCTATCTCTATTACGTCCTTTTTGTCTTCACCTACATGCTATTCCAATTGAGCCTTAATGGCATGGCTTTCCAGTATTTCTGGCCTCGCCAGATCTGGTGGGCCAATAACTGCACGCCTTTTTTCATTTTCCTCGCCTATATCTTCGCCACCCAGTTCACGCGGAACATTCTCGACACAAAAAGAAACATCCCCCGCATTGACACCGTTCTCCGGGCAGGTCTTATCCTTTCCGTAATTGGCGCAACCCTGTCCCTTTTTGTCGGCTACAATCTGAGCATCCGCTTAGCGACCCTGATGAGCCTGACGGTAATTGCCTTGATCGTTGCGGGTTTCATCTGCATGATCAAGGGCTACCGCCCGGCCCGTTATTATTTCCTGGCCTGGTCTGTTTCCATGCTGGGAGTAACGGTGTATGCCCTGAAAACCTTCGGCGTCCTGCCCCACACCTTTATTACCCACTGGGGCATCCAGCTCGGTTCGGCCTGGGAGGTCATCCTGTTGTCCATGGGGCTTGCGGATCGTTTTCAGCTCATGAAACAGGAAAAGGAACAGATGCAGACCAGTTACGCCAGACAGCTCGAAGAAGCGCACGGCGAGTTGGAAACATCCTTCCGGGAATTGGAAAAATTTAAAAACTCTCTGGAGATTCTGGTTGAAGAACGCACGGCAGACTTAAGCCGGGTCAATGAAAACCTTGCCAAGGAAGTCACATATCGGCAAAACGCGGAAGCACGAGCGGAAGCGGCAAGCAAGGCGAAATCCCAATTTCTCGCCTCCATGAGCCATGAGATCCGCACCCCGATGAACGCCATCCTCGGCATGGCGAGCATGGCGGCAAAGATGGCGGAAACAACAAAGCTGCAACAGTATCTCACAATTATTCAGGACTCCGGCAAGGCGCTGCTTGCCTTAATCAACGACATCCTCGATTTCTCAAAGATCGAAGCCGGTCGCCTTGATCTTGAGTGCGCCAATTTTGATCTGCGAGAAACCGTGGAAAACATTGCGGACCTGTTCGGCAAACAAGCTGCCGACAAGGGCCTTGAATTGCTGATCAGCGTGGACGGCAACACGCCCTGCGCCATGGTGGGAGACCCCCTCCGCCTGCGGCAGATCCTGATCAACCTTGTCAACAACGCCATCAAATTTACGGAAAAAGGCGAGATCGCCATCACGGCACGCTGTGAAAGCCAAAATGAGAATAAAGCAGTGCTGCATTTTTCCGTGCGGGATACCGGCAGCGGCATCAACCATGACCAGATCAGACAGATCTTCAGCGAATACGCCCAAGCAGACAGCTCTACCTCCAGACAATACGGGGGAACCGGTCTTGGTCTTGCCATCAGCAGGCAACTGGTCACCCTCATGGGCGGAGAAATCAGCGCTGAGAGCGAACCGGGCAAGGGCAGCGCCTTCCATTTCACCATCAACGTCCTGCTACAACCCCAGGAGAAACAACACCCCCTGATTCTTCCAGCCTCGATTTCCGGGGCCAGGGTTCTGGTGGCGACGGGGCATCCTGCCCTGCAGAAAACCTTGCTTTTTATGCTCTCCAATTTCGGTTGCAGGGCCGAACCCCTACCGCTCACGGAGACAGATGGTTCGCCCATGCCCATTGCCCAACTAACCCAGGATCATGTGCTCCTTGTTCTCGACAGCTCCCTGGCCGGGTTTGACCTTCCTCTTTTTCTGAAAGAACGCCCCGTCATCCAGCCTGACGGCCTCGCAACTTCGGTCATAATCCTCACTCAGCTCGACACGGAAACAGCCCTTGAAGGCATCAAGAACTGCCCCGGAATCATCTTCCTGAGCAAGCCGATCAAGCAATCGTACCTGTACGAAGCAATTATCGCCTCCCTCGGGGAAAACCCCCATGCACACGCCAGCCCCATTTTTTCTCCGGCGGAAAACGACAAGAAACATTTCAAAACCCTGGTCGGCAAAAAGGTACTGGTGGTCGAGGACGACCCGATAAACCAGATGGTGACAAGTCAACTCTTGACAAGAGTCGGCATTCTGGTTGATATAGCGGGCAACGGTCAGGAGGCGCTCACCGCACTGCAAGGCAAAACCTATGATGCAGTGCTTATGGATGTCATGATGCCGGAGATGGACGGGCTGGCCGCGACCAGGGCTATCCGCCAGACCTTGCGGCTTGACCTGCCCATCATCGCCCTCACCGCCAACGCCATCAAAGGCGACCGAGAAAAATGCCTTGAAGCCGGCATGGACGAGTATTTGACCAAACCCACGGAAATAGAGCTCCTGTACCAAACCCTGGAAAGATTAACCGCCATGCGACCATGATCTCCATCACTATAGCAACCCTGAATCTCCTCCTGGAGGAAAGCGCCCGATCCTTCGGAGACCGGCCTGCGGTGGGCTTTGCCTTTCAGCCGCCCATGCGCTATGGGGAGTTCCACCAAAAAGCACTGGATGTCGCGGCCTTGCTCAAGGAACGCGGCATCAAAAAAGGCGACCGGGTGGCGATTCTCGCCGACAACTCCCCCCAGTGGGGCATGGCCTATTTCGGCATCGTCCGCCTGGGGGCGATCGCCGTCCCGATCCTCCCCGATTTTCCAGAGGCCGACGTCAAACACATCCTGACCGAGACCGGGGCAAATATCCTTTTCACCACCCAACGCCAGCTGGAAAAGCTCTACGAGCTGCCCGGCAATAGACTGAAAACCGTAATCACCCTGGATGACGCCGCCGACCCAAACAACCTTGTTGCCACACTCCCCTTCAGCCAATTTCTCGCCACCGCAGGGAATCCGCCGGAAAAGAAAAAATCCCCGGCCACAGGCCTGGCCGACCCGAACGACCTCGCCTCGATCATCTATACCTCCGGCACCTCAGGCCACGCCAAGGCAGTAATGCTGAGCCATAAAAACTTTCTCAGCAGTGTCCGAGCCACCCTGGCGATCTTTCCCGATGAGCCGATACAGGGCTGGACCTTTCTTTCGATCCTGCCCATGTCCCACGCCTACGAATTCACCACCAGCTTTCTGGTGCCTCTGGCCACGGGCTCCCGCATCGTCTATGCGGGCAAGACCCCGACCCCGACCGTTCTTGAACGCATTTGCAGACAGGAGCAGCCCACCATCATGTGCATGGTGCCCATGGTCATGGAAAAGATTTACAAAAAAAAGGTGCTCCCGGTCATCGGCGCCAATGTTCTCATGCGGGCGGCCATGAAACTGCCCCTGGTCCGCCGAAAGATTTTGCAAAGAATCGGCGGGAAGCTGCGGGTATTTTTCGGAGGCAAGCTGAAACTGCTCGCCATCGGCGGAGCAGCCCTCAACATTGAGGTGGAACGATTCCTGGCCGAGGCCGGTTTCCCCTATCTGGTGGGCTACGGTCTGACCGAAGCCTCCCCCCTGGTCAGCGCCGGGCCATGCGGTGACACAAATATCGCCCTGGGCTCGGCAGGCAAACCAGTGCGCGATGTGGAGGTCCGGATCGACAAGCCGAACCCCGAAACGGGCTTGGGCGAAATCCTGGTCAAAGGGCCCAACGTAATGCAGGGGTACCGCGGCAATCCCGAAGCAACCGCAGAAGTCCTCGGCCCGGACGGCTGGCTGTCCACCGGCGATCTCGGCTTTCTGGACCCGCAGGGCAATCTTGTTATCAAGGGACGCTCCAAAAGCGTGATCGTCCTTTCCCACGGAGAAAACATTTACCCCGAGACCATCGAGGAAAAAATCAACGCTTTCCAGCATGTGGTGGAATCACTGGTGCGCGAAGGCAAAAACCGGCTGGAAGCCTTGATTTATCTCGATTACGAGCTGATCGACGCGGAAACCCGGGGTAAAGACCAAGCCCGGCAACTGGAGCATATCGCCGAGATTCTCGCCGAGATCAAAACGCAGGTGAACCAGCATCTGCCCCAGTATGCGCAGCTTGCCCAGGTAAGCGAACACCGCGAGCCATTCACCAAAACTGCAACCCACAAAATAAAACGCTATCTCTACACCAATGCCCCCTGATCTGACGAACACGAAAAAAGGAGAGAGGAGATGAGAAAGAAAATCGCTGTTGTCGCCCTGACTGGAATCCTGGCCGCTGGCCCCGCCTTTGCTTCGGGCTATCGGATACCGGAGCAATCGGTCAATTCCACCGCCCTGAGTGGGGCCTATGTTGCCAACACACCGGGAGCGGATGCAAGCTATTACAACCCGGCCAACATGAGCTGGCTTGAAAACAAGTGGCAGACCGAGGCGAGCATTACCTGGATCAACCTGGCCAGCACAGACTACACGGAGAGCGCAACTCCCTCGCATAACAGCGGCTCCAGAACGGAAGACTTCGCCATGCCCAACCTGCATGTCGTTTCCCCGGAGTACAACAACTTCCGTTTCGGCCTTTCCGTGGTGTACCCTTATGGCCTCTCAAAACGGTGGGACAATGCCTTTCCGAAAAGCACCGCCGAAGAATTCACCCTGAAAACTTACGAACTCAACCCGACGATTTCCTATAAGATAAACGACAAACTCTCCATCGGCGGTGGATTACGAGCCATGTACGCAGAGGGCGTAGTCAAAAGTACCACTGCCGTCAGTCGCGATTTAAAGGGCGACACTATCGAGTACGGTTACAACCTTGCTCTGACATACCGCCCCGTGGAAAACTTCTCGTTGGCCGCCACATATCGCTCTAAGATTGATCTGGGCATTGAGGGTGATGCGCGACTTTCTTTAGGCGGAACTCAACTTTATAATGGCTACGCAGAGGTGTCTGTACCCGCTCCGGCGGTACTTAGCTTGGCAACCTCTTACACCTGCAACAGCGGCAAAACCACTGCCGAATTCACCTACGATAAAACCTTCTGGAATGCCTATGACAAACTCGATTTTAACTACGGTCCTGCTCTGACCAATGCTACGCTGATCTTTTATTTCGACAATCCAAAAGCCAAAAATTGGGTCAATGCCGATGCTTACCGGATTGGGCTTACCCATCAACTGAATAACCAATGGACTATCATGGCCGGATTCGCCATCGACAAAACCCCAGTCCCAGACCAAACCCTGGGTTTTGAGCTGCCCGACTCCAACGCCAAAATATACTCCTTCGGCCTGCGCTACCAGCCGATTGACAACCTCACCATCGGAGCGGCTTATCTCTTTGACGACAAGGAAAGCCGCACTGTGCCGACTAACGCCAACAGCATCAACGGCACCTTCGATAACGCCGCAGCCCATCTTATCACCGCTGGGCTGCAATACCGCTTCTAATGTGATCTGAAACCATGACTGAACCCACGGCGAATTCCGCCCCCAATTATCCCCCGGACGTCCATTGCCTGAAGCTGGGCGACCGGGAGATTTTTCTCATCGGCACGGCCCATATCTCCAAGGAGTCCGTGGAGCTGGTCCGCCAGATCATTGCCAGCGAAAGGCCGGACTGCGTCTGCGTGGAGCTTGACGAGAAGCGCTACGAGGCCCTGGCCAAACGCAAGACCTGGGAGCTTCTCGATCTCAAAGAGATCATCCGCAAAAAGCAGCTCTCCACCCTGCTGATCAACATGGTCCTGGCCTCTTACCAGAAACGGCTGGGAGACCAGATGGGGGTCAAGCCAGGCACCGAGCTGCTGGAGGCCGTGCAGGAAGCGGAGAAACACGGCATTCCCGTGGCGCTCTGCGACCGGGACGTGCGGGTCACTCTGCGCCGGGCCTGGAATTCCACCTCGTTCTGGCGCAAAAACTACATGCTGGCCAGCATCCTCACCAGCATGTTCGAGAAAACCGAGATCACCGAGGACAAGCTGCGGGAGCTGAAAGAGAGTGATGTCCTCTCCGAGCTGCTCAATGAAATGGGCCAGGCCATGCCCGAACTCAAACGGGTGCTTATCGATGAACGGGACACCTATCTTTCGGAAAAAATCAAAGAAGCCACGGGCAAGCGGCTGGTGGCGGTGGTGGGAGCCGGGCATGTGGCAGGAATCAAGGAGGCGCTTGGCGAGGACCGCAGCGACCGAATGGAAGCCATCAGCCAGATTCCGACCGTTCCCCCGGTCTGGAAGATTATTGGCTGGACCATCTCCGCCATTATCGTGGTAGCCTTGATCGTAATTGCCATTAAAAAGGGGTCGGCAGTGGCTGGCGACAACCTGATTTTCTGGATTCTGGCAACCGGCACCCCCTCCGCCATCGGAGCTTGCCTGGCGCTGGCCCATCCGCTCACCATCCTTGGCGCCTTTATCGGCGCACCCCTCAGGATACTGATCCCAGTGCTCGGCGTGGGCCATATCACGGCCTTTATCCAGGTCATGGTCCGACCGCCGCTGGTCATTGAATTTGAAACCGTGCTCCAGGACATGGCCACCTTTCGCGGCTGGTGGCGCAATCGGTTGCTGCGGCTTTTTCTGGCCTTTATTCTGCCTGCCATCGGCGCCATGATCGGCATGTGGATCGGCGGCTCCAAAATCATCTCGAACCTCTTTTAGGAGCCGTTACGAAACAACCTCTCCACTACTGAGCATTTCGTTACGGCCCCTTATGCCGTCTCTGATATCAGGACGGCGATATTATCTTAAACTCCAACGGCCTAAGGCAAAAAACATGAGCAAAACACTGTACCTCACTGGCAAACAGGGCCGCCACCTGCGCGGCCTGGGACACCACCTTTCCCCCTTGGTCATGATCGGCAAGGAGGGCGTTACCGACAATCTCACCGCCGCACTGGAAGAAGTGTTGACCGCGCACGAACTGGTCAAGGTCAAAATCCAGGACGGCTGCCCCTACGCCAGGGTGGAGGCCGCCGAATTGCTGGCCCAAAAGTCCAAAAGCCGGATCGCCCAGATCATCGGCAAAACCTTCCTGCTTTTCCGCGAGAACAAGGAGCTGAAAGAGGACAAAAAGATCAAAGTGCCGTCCGGCAAGGGCAAGTAGCGCACGCCGCAGATTCGGATATGCACGATTATATCGACCTGCTGAAAACCGCCGACAAGGATGCCATCCGCGCCCGGCGGAGAGAAACGGCTACCCGATTGGCTCAGCCCAAGAAAGGCTTTTTGCGCTTCCGCGAGCCCTATGAAGCCCTGCACCATCTCCAGGCGCAGTTCACCGATTTCAGCCAAGACGCAGTGACCATCGGTAAGGCCGATGAATTGAACGAAGCGGAGCGCCGCCTGGTGCATGAGGCAATGCGGGCCTTCATGCCTTGGCGCAAGGGGCCTTTCAATGTGTTCGGGGTTGAAATCGACGCGGAATGGCAGAGCTGGCGCAAGTGGAACCGGTTATTGCCCGCCCTGCCCGACCTCACCGGCAAGGTCGTGGCCGACCTGGGTTGCAACAACGGCTACTACATGTTTCGCATGCTGCCGCATAAGCCGCGCTGCGTTGTCGGACTGGAGCCATTTCTCCAGCATTATTACTGTTTCAAGACCCTTCGGCACCTGGCCAAAGCCGACGAGCTGTTCATCGAGCTGATGGGAGTGGAGGATATTCCCCTCTTCCCGTCCTGTTTTGATGTAGTATTCCTTATGGGCATCATCTACCATCGGATCTCGCCGGTGGAGATGCTGCGGGAAATCCGGGCGGCCATGCAGCCTGGCGGGGTTTTGATCATAGAATCCCAGGCCATTCCAGGCGAGGAACCCATGGCTCTTTTCCCGCAGGAACGCTACGCCAAGGTACCGGGCACTTTTTTTGTGCCCACGGCCAGTTGCCTGCGCAACTGGCTCATCCGCACCGGCTTTACCGAGGTGGAGATTTTTTGCAGCCACCCCATGAGCCGCGAGGAGCAGCGCAAAACAACATGGATGACCTTTGAATCCTACGAGGATTTTCTCGACCCACGCAACCCGGCCCTGACCGTGGAAGGCTACCCAGCCCCCTTGCGGGTGTTTCTCCGGGCGGTGAACCCCTGAACGGTCAATACAGATTAACCCTCTACAAAAAATGGTGGCAACATGGCAAAACCGAACTATCAATACGAAAAACGGCAGCGGGAGCTGGCAAAGAAAAAGAAAAAAGAAGAAAAGAAGCAGCTCTTGCTTGAAAAAAAGGGACTTCCGACAGAAGACGAGACAGATCAGCCTTCGGATGCAGGGACCGACTGAACCTGTTGTCTTTTCCACGGCATTAGGATCTCCGGGCGACTGGCAACACAGACAACGCGCATCTTCCCAAGTTCACGGGTTTATTTCCCATTTCCCCCTTGACTTCCCGCGGCACATCCGCATAGTATGAGTTATACAAGGAGGTATATGTCATGGCTATCACGATCAACAGCACCAGCATCTCATTAGCCGTAAGCCAACTGGGGGGCAGCCAGAAAAACCTCTCCTCATCCCTGGAAAAGATTGCTTCCGGACAACGCATCAACAAGGCGGCGGATGATGCCGCCGGAATGACCATCGCCGACAGCCTGCTTAGCCAAGCTCATGGGATGGGCCAGGCCTTGCGCAACGCCAACGATGCCGTCTCCATGGCCCAGGTGGCGGACAGTGCCCTGGGCCAGTCAACAGCCCTGGTGCAATCCATCCGCGAGAAAGCATTGCAGGCCGCAAACGCCAGCCAGACAACGGAAACCCGCCAGGCTCTTCAGAGCGACATCAACAAGTCCCTGGCTCAGCTCAACAAGATCGCCCAAAACACCACCTACAACGGGCAACCCTTACTTTCCGGCACCTTTACCGGTAAAGAGGTGCAAACGGGAACGAACAGCGGCGAAACCATCAAGCTGTCCATCCCCTCGGCAGCAGCGGACAAACTCGGCAGCCCTAACCAGGAAAAGCTTTCCGAGGTCAATGTCCTGACCCAGGAAAGCGCCCAGACCGCCATCAAAATTGCCGATGCTGCCTTGGGCCAGATCGATGCCTCCCGGGCCGATATCGGCTCCACCCAGCAACAGCTTACCTCCACCATCAATAACCTGGCCACTACAGGCACCAACCTGCTGTCCGCCGCCTCGACCATAGGCGGGGTTGATCTTGCGGAAGAGACGATCAACTTCACCTCCATGAAAGTTCTGACCGAAGCGCAATCCTTTGCTCTAGTTCAGGCCAAGAATATGAACAAACAGAACGTCCTGAGCCTGTTGCAGGGCTAGACATCCTGTTTTCAGCAGGGAAATACCAAGCTTTCCCCGCATCAAAAAAAAGCCCGAATCGCCATTGCCAGGCGATTCGGGCTTTTTTAGGAAAAAACAACGGGAAGATTTATTTTTCCGCCGAGGTCTCGACGGTTACGCAAGACGCCTGACTTTGCCCCGCAAAAGAAAGGGCCTTGGCTGGACAATTCACCACACAGTTTCCGCAGCGCATGCAATCGACGCTTTTGACAATCCCGATGCTCCGCATGTTGCCAGGATTGGTCTCAATGGGGCAGACTTTCTCGCACAGTCCGCACTCGCTACACCCGTCTCCAATCTGTAGCCGATAGGCCCGAAGCCCGATAAGCCCCTGCAACATCCCCATGGGACAGATGCTGCACCAGGAGCGTGGTTTCCAAATAAGCCCGATCCCGATGGCTAGCCCGGTGGCGATGCTCCACATCATGACAAAGGTCGCGCCGATCTTCTCCGAATCTCCGCCGGACAGCACTAGTCGCGAGGTCAACAGGCCCATCATCATGGTAAAGACTGTCCACCTGAACCATTGCGCCTTGAAAACCGGCAGCATCTTTTTTTTGCGGCTGACCAAAGAAATAACCCGTTCATGAAAAGAACCCATGGCGCAGAACCAGCCGCAATAATAACGGCCACGGAACACGGCAAGGATAAGCATGAACAACAGCATAAGTATCGCGATATACCCCAGATATGGCCAGAAATATCCCCCGATCACCACAAGAGGCACAAGAGGAGCAAGAGCAATCTGCCAATATTTACGATTCTTCTTTTCTCTCATCCCTAACACCGTACCACCTTTCGGACCATGGATCGTAATTTTCATCATATTACCCACCGGTAGGCGCCCCTACCGATGACAACAAAAAAAATTAAGAATATAACTAAAAAATTTAGCCGTTAAATAAGGGAAAGCTTAACCTTTGTCAAGCGGTAAAATTCCTGCCGTCTTACCAAAAAAACTACCAGCACAAAACAACGCGCAACGGCAAAATAATAATGCAATACAAATCTGTTCCCCTAAAATTGCGGGGTAGCTTATCAGAAAAATTAGCAGGGTAGAGGAGCTTCACAAAAAGCGGGGGGGGGGGGAGCAGTCGGCATGACACCAAAGGATTTAGCTAGACTGAGGCCATTCAAACCCGGGGTTTTAGCCCGACCTCAAGCCGCAATACCATTCGGGCAAGTTTCTGGTTGTGCGCGGCCTGGTCAACCATATTCGCCTTGAAATTTTCCCTGGCGAATTGAGCTGCGGTTCTGCCATCTCCCGCAACAAGCCGCGGGTCCGCTCCCCGGTCAAGAAGCAGATTGACGACCTCAATCCGCCCATTTTTGGCCGCCGCCATGAGTGGGGTTAGCCGGTTTTTTCCCACCCGGCAATTCGGATCCGCCTTGTAATCAAGAAGAAGAGCGGCGATCCGGGCATCTTCTTTATGAGCCGCAAGCCAGAGCGGTGTCCTGCCGTCATGGTCGGCAACGTTGGGATGAGCGCCAAAGTCCAACAGCCTGGAGACAATGGCCGGATTGCCTGGGGCAATGGCGCAGTGGAGTGCGGTGGTGCCGTCATCCGTGGCAGAGTTGACCGCTTCAACACTGGCCTTGACCAGAACATGATCAAGCCCCTCCTCAAAACCCTGGGCAACCGCCTGCATGAGAATGGTTTTGCCGGTTCCATCGACCACAAAAAAATCGTCCTGGCGATGGAACCGTCCGAAAATCCCCATCTTGTCGTCATCGCCTTCTTCATCCGGCAAATCCCTGGATCTGCTCACCCTCACCAGAAAAAAGGTGACAATTGCCACAAGGGCAAAAAGAGCGAAGATGGCTGTGTATCCCTCGGGCATGGCCTGTACTCCTCTTTTCCGCTTCGGTTCTCCCAAATCAGAAAGCATACGACGGTTGCCACACAAATCGCTGCGTTCTCCGAAGGATTGGAACACGATGCCGCCAGCATAGCATTGAAAATCGCGAAGGCAAAGGGCAAAGCCGAAAGGGCGCGCTCAACTGATTTTTTTATTGCCCTTTTGCAGGCAATCGCCAATAGTGGCCGTTTATTGATAACTAAACAACCACCGGCTAAAGCCGGAGGGTTGAAATTAAGGGCTGAAAGCCCGGATACGGGTCGAATAGACCCGTTATCCTTCAGTCTGAAAACCATCA
>Ga0315272_10000292_pt1 | contig 24597 bp, 19 predicted proteins | sample C3_middle_MG_FD_203918 | JGI IMG/M metagenome (GOLD analysis project Ga0315272, IMG submission 203918) | Sediment microbial communities from Yellowstone Lake, YNP, Wyoming, USA - C3_middle | ecosystem: Environmental > Aquatic > Freshwater > Lake > Sediment | place: USA: Wyoming | collected...
CCATAAAACGCGCCCGTGTCAGCGCCTGTTCATTCAGCACCAGTTCGTGAAAGCCGGTCTGGCTAAAATCAAACAACAGCAGGGAAAGCCAGCGGTAGAAACGATCTCTGCCCATCAGCAGCAGCGCCTGGCTGATCTCGTTAATTTTTTGTTGCAGGCCGATACCGGGAGAATTGATATAACGCAACAATTTGAAAGTCAGGATGGGATCGGTGCGCAGGCAGTCGGCAATGGCGTCAAACTCTTCGCCGGATCTGAGCATATTGAGCGCTTCAAAAACACGCAGGCGATTGATCTCGCTTTTTGCAGGGTGCCAGTTCTCGCGGCTGGAAACAAACGGCCCCATGAAATAATCAAAGCCGGAATGAAAGCACAGGTTAAAGTCATCGGATGTTTGCAGTTCGCTGGCGATTAATTTTTGTTTCCCTTTGCGCGCGCGAAATTCAGAAGCCATGGTCTTTAGCTGTATCCCGTCGAGCGCAGTTGATTCAATTTCGATCAAATCAGCCTTGTGCAGAAACTCGGCAAGATCAGGGCGTGGCTTGTCTATCGTCCAGCCATGCTTGATACCAAGCTCTTCAAGGTGTTGCAGATTTTCGCGCAACTCGGGCAGATCGCTTTCGCCGATGGTGCCGGGTGTAATCATGATCACCGAATTCAGGTTGGCAAATGATTGCAACAGGGGATTTTTCAGTGAGGATATCGACAGGCGAATAATGGCAAAACGGTTTCCCAGCAAGGATGATACGCCGAGGGGAGCAAGGTTGCGCAACATGGCATCATCGTATACCCGCCGGATCAACGCGCTTTTTTCCAGCATACGTGATTGCAACTCGCGACCCAGTGCAAATTCATAACCGGCAATACGCTCATTGCGGTCGAGAATGGCCTCGCGGCAAACAAAAGAAGAAGCTTCATGCCCTGTTGCAGCCGTATCTTTTGGCGCTGTCTTTAAAGGTGCCACGGCATTAAGTTTCTGGAAAGCTTCTTGTGATGCACTTTCTGCAGGGGCGTTGCCCATCAAGCGGCGGATTCCATCAAACATGGCTATCACCGATAATGAATCGTAAGTATTTAACAAATATTGATGGCATGTGAATCAAGAGATATTTACCGTGTTTGAATTAAATGGCAAGGTCACTATAGGTATGTTTATAAATGCATTATGCCATATACGCAAAGATAAACCTGCATGCTGATTTGGTATTGAAATGGTTGTTTTGGTCTGTTCGGCCTCTATTGATGTTTGCTAGAATATGCCGGTATTGCAGATGATGCCAATTGCAACACGGGGTGTAGCTCAGCCTGGTAGAGTGCTGCGTTCGGGACGCAGAAGCCGGAGGTTCGAATCCTCTCACCCCGACCATTTGGTTAGGCATGTATTGCCACATTTCATTGTTTTTCTTATTCGGTGTGCTGAGAATAACAGCGCTTCTGTTGATCAGGTTGCTAAAGTTGCGAAAAAATTTAACACTTTGGCACTCAAGCTGAAAGGCACGATCAGCATGTTTAAGGTTTGGCGTAAAATTGAACTGACTGGCGGGCGGGAAAAAAATTAAAGTTGGATTACGTGTTGAGTGGTGGAGCAAGAATTAATAGTACTCGATATGGGCCATGTGCACCCAGCGTAACGGTCTGTTCGATATCGGCAGTGCGGGAAGGACCGGAAATAAAATTGACTGCACGCGGGGGGTGTTTGTGTTCTTTGCGCAACAGTTCCCAGGCATCTTCCATGGTGGCGACAATACGCGCTGGATCAAGTATTGCCACATGGGTTTCAGGCAGCAAGCTGGTGGTGGCGGGTGTTTCTGGGCCGGACAACATCATCAGGGTTCCCGTTTCAGCGATTGCACAAAATGCACCGGTGATCCCCACCATATCCTGATTTTTTGCCGGACGACTCTGTATTTCCAGACCTGCTTGTGGCCATGGCAAGTTTTCCAGGACCGGCCAGCATACGCCCTGTACGGGCAATATTCTTTCAATCAGATACGCAGCCAGCAATGCAGGGACTTCCTGAATGTCAGCCGTTTCGACTATGTCGCTGGATAATTTTAGCGCGCGTTCCTTGAAGCATTGCAGCAGATTTTCCGGCTGGGGTGGCAAGGGGCCGCGTGGATGTTGAGCAAGGTGGCTGAGTAATGTTGCCGATGGCGTTGCAGTTGCACTCGCTTGTGCCTTGCGTATCCTCTCCAATATGTTTTCGCGCGCACTCATGATTGTTTTCTCTGCTGGTAAAGTTCGCGGAACGTTTTTCCTGCGGGTGCGGGGAAATCACGGCCATTTGTCCACCCGCCAGCGCCGGGTAGTCTATGGATTAATTTATCTTTCCCCCCCATCAACTGCAAAATTCTTACGCCGATTTTATTGCCCAATGCATAAAATTTTGGATGCAGCGCTAACCACGTCCAGACCCTGAGCATAAAGGTCTCCTGGCGGGATTTCATGCCGAGCTGCATTTGCTTTTCACGCAGTCTGCGCAATAAGTCGGGCAACGGAATTTTGACCGGGCACACCACTGCACAGGCACCGCAAAAGGTGGAGGCATTGGGCAGGTCGGGCGATTTTTCGATGCCAGACAGCATGGGGGTCAGGATAGAGCCCATCGGGCCGGGATACACCCAGCCGTAGGCATGGCCGCCAATATTCTGGTAAACCGGGCAATGGTTCATGCACGCACCGCAACGTATGCAGCGCAGCATTTCCTGCATCTCGCTGCCCACCAGTTTACTGCGGCCATTGTCGAGCAGGATAATGTGAAAGTGTTCGGGGCCGTCGTGATCTTCCGGTTTTTTTGTGCCAGTGAGCACGGATACGTAGTTGGTAATCGACTGTCCGGTGGCTGAGCGCGGCAGCAGGCGCAGCAGGGTGGTGACATCTTCCAGCGTGGGCACCACTTTTTCGATGCCGGTGATGGCGACATGCACGCGTGGCAAAGTGGTGACCAGGCGTCCGTTACCTTCGTTGGTGACAATCAGTGCCGAACCGGTTTCCGCGATTAGAAAATTTGCGCCGGAGATACCCATGTCGGCGTTAAGAAAGGCCGGGCGCAACACTTCGCGCGCTTCCCGGCATAATTCTGCGATATCGGTCTTGCGTGGCTTGTTATGTTTTTCCGCGAACAGGTCGGCGATTTCTTCTTTATTTTTGTGCACCACCGGCGCCACGATATGCGAGGGGGCTTCATGTGCGAGTTGCAGAATATACTCGCCGAGATCGGTTTCCATCACGGAAATACCGGCCTGTTCAAGCGCGTCGTTCAAGCCACATTCTTCGCTGACCATGGACTTTGATTTGGCGGCGGTTTTAACATTATGCTGCGCGGCAATTTCGGTGACGATGCGGTTCACGTCATCTCCTGTCTCCGCCCAGTGCACGATTGCGCCGCGCGCTGTAGCCTGTTGCTCGAAATGCAGCAGCCAGTGTTCCAGATTGTTAAGCACACGGTCACGTATTGCCGCCGCTGCGGTGCGCGTTTCCTGCAGGTCGTGAATTTCGCTGATGACCGCCGCGCGGCCGCCGACAAAGCGCGATTGCAGGCGTGACAGGGCATCCTGCAGCCTGACGTCGGCGAGTTTGATGGTGACTTGTTTTTTGAACTGGAGGGAGGTGTTATGCATTACGCCTCCTTGTCCATGCCTGACAGCACTTCCGCCACATGCAGCACACGCGTGGTGTGATCGCCGTTGCGGCGCAGGCGGCCTTCTATGTTCAGCAGACAACCGAGATCTCCGCCGACAATCGCACCGGCATGGGTGTCGGTGATATGCGCGCATTTATTGTCGGCCATGCGTGTGGAGAGTTCGCCATATTTCACCGAGAACGTTCCGCCAAAGCCGCAGCAGGTGGTGGATTCCACCATTTCGTTCAGCGTGACACCATCCATTTTTGCCAGCAGCGCCCGCGGCTGCTTGTAAACATCCAGTTCGCGCAGGCCGGAGCAGGAGTCGTGATAAGTCAGCGTGCCTTTAAAGGTGCCGGGAATTTTGTCCAGTTTGGCGATGTGCGTGAGAAAGTCTGTCAGTTCATAGGTGCGTTGAGCAACTGCGGACATTCTTGTCAGCATGGCTGGGTCGTCGCGAAACAGCTCCGGGTAGTGCACGCGTATCATGCCGGCGCAGGAGCCGGAAGGCAGCACCACATAATCGAAAGCTTCAAACTCATCGAGAAATTTTTTCGCCAGTGCGATGGCCGCTTGGCGGTCGCCCGAGTTGTAGCCGGGCTGGCCGCAGCAGGTTTGCTGTGCGGGAACAGTCACCTCGCAACCGGCAGCTTCAAGCAAATTGATGGTCGCAAAACCGATGCTGGGTCGCATGGAATCGACGAGACAGGTAACAAATAATCCAACTCGCATACAGTTTCTCCGCAGAACCTATTGCTTGGGGTTTAGGCTCTACCTAATATGTTATTTGTTAAATGTTGCAAGAAAGTGGCTGATACCCGCTTTCGCAACTTGAGCATCTTCCGGTGATTTTACGCCTGATACACCGACAGCACCGACGCATTCTCCATCGACAACGATGGGTTCGCCGCCCTCTACAAAAGTGAGACCGTCCGCCAGTGTTAAAAATGCGTTGCGTCCGCTTGCCACCACATCTTCGTAAAATTTGGAAGGGCGGCGACCCAGCGCTGACGTATGGGCTTTGCCTGTTGCAATTTGCATGCTGGTGAGTGGTGCACCATCAAGACGTTGCAGCCACATTAAATGTCCGCCATCATCGACGATCGTTATGGTAACTGCCCAGTTTTGACGCAACGCTTCACTTTCGCAAGCTGCCGCAATTACTTTTACATCTGCCAGTGTCAGGCATTTTTTATTTTTCATCGTTACTCCCGGATTTATTAAACAGTGTGAAATCCAAGCTGCTTTGATATATGCAAGCCCGTTTCGATAACCTGTGCGATCCATTCGTCTTTGCGTCGTTCAATCGGTGCGGAGACGGATAGCCCTGCAATCACGTGATTGTTGGCGTCGCGGATTAAGGTGCCGATACAACCGACACCCAATTCTGCCTCTTCATTGTCCAGGGAGTATCCTCGCTCAAGTGACGCGGAGGCTTCTTCCAGCAAGGCATTCACCTTGATATAGGTGTTAATTGTATACGCCGGCAACTTGCTGCGTTTCGCGTAGTCGCGACAGGCCTCTTCACCCAGTTCGCCCAGCATCATTTTACCCACTGCGGTTACATGCAAAGGTGCGCGGCTGCCGATCACCTGTTCTACTTTGATCATGCGTTTGGCGACCGAGCGCTCGATGTAGACCACTTCATCACCTTCGCGCACGGTTAGGTTAACTGTCTCGCCCAGCTGGTCGCGTAATTTTTCCATCAATGGCAACGCGATTTTCCGGATATCCACACTGGCATTTACCCGGCTGCCCAGTTGCATGAGTTTAACGCCCAGCTGGTAATTACCTCTGCTGGTGCGTTCCACGAAACCGAAATCTACGAGTGAAGAGAGGATGCGGAAGGCGGTGGAAGGGTGCAAGCCTGTTTCAGCGGACAGAATTTTCAGGCTTACCGATTCTTTGCGACTGGCAATCACGTCCAGTATTTTTGCCAGACGCTCGATAACCTGTATAGAGTTGGGGTTTTCTTGCATATTTCGTATTATGAAAACGATTGTGTATTGTGAAATTGTATACTAAGTCGTATTCTGCTACCAAATCAATTTTTATATTTTCTTGAAATCTAAACAGGAGCATGAATAATGACCACAGCAACCCTAGCGGCACCAAAATTTTGTGAGGGAATTCAGTACTTTGCCGAGCCATGGCCGGATTTTTCAACCCTATCCAAAGCTGCGGTGATCAAGGAAGGCAAGTCTGCGATTGCGGATGCGAAAGCGCCTGAAGCGGTATATCAAACGCTGCAAATGGCTGACGCATTACGCTTTTTGACCTTGCAAACCTGCGGTTCAAAAGGTTCCGGACATCCCGGTGGTTTTGCCAGTAGTGCCGAAGCCTATGCTTCACTGGTGATGCTGGGGCATACCAATATTGTGACTGAAGTGGGGCACCATGCACCTGGCTTCTATAGTGCGATGTTCCTGGATACTTCGCTTGAAACGATGGGGATCAAGACTGTTTCCGACATGATGGCGCGTTTCCGTGAAAAACATGGTCTGCTGGGACACTTGTCCGGCGCGATTCCCGGCTTGCTTGCTCCCGCAGGTCCGCTGGGTCAGGGTCAGCATTTTGCGATGTCGGGTGCGTTGCTGCATCCGGGGAAACTATTCCCGGTCACCATCGGTGACGGAGGCATGGGCGAGCCCTATGTTTTAAATTCGATGATGCACTTCAATACCGCCTATCCCAAGGTGACCAACTTCCTCCCCACATTAATCTGGAACGGCTATAGCCAGGAGCACCATTCCATGGTGTCGCGCTTCACCAATGAAGAAATGATTGCATATTGGAAGGGCCATGGCTTTAAAGAAGTGGTTCTGGTTAATGCCAAGGATTTTGACGACAGCAATCAGACCAGTGAGTATGCCGACAGTTCCTATTTCTCGCACAAACAGCGTCTGGCGTTTGCTGCCGCAGTATTGGCCGGCGTGGACAAGGCGGCAAAATCCGCACTGGGTGGCACATTGACCGCTTTCATCATCAAGCAGATGAAAGGTACGGGTGTGCATACGGTGGGTGCGAAGTCGCATAATTTGTATCCGACCGACAGTCTGGACAAGCCGCATATGATCGATGGCCTGAAGCGCCGTGCCTTGAATCCGGAAGCCTGGGCGATTGTGCGCGAAAACTTTAGCCGTGCCGGCGGCGGCCCTGCGGTTAAAACTGCAGTGACAGAACATGTGCTCGATCTGGCCCCGCTGGGGAAAATGCCGCTGCACGATTTTCCCAAGAGTGAAAAGGCGGTGCCTGCGACTGCAATGGGTGCGCTGGTTGCCTATGTGGGAACCAAGGACAAACGTTTTGTAGTAACCAATGCCGATGGTAACGAAGCGTCGGCGATGAAAAATATCAATGATGCGCTGAAAATCCGCCATCCGACCGTGGACCCGCTGTACAACCAGGAACCTGAGGGTCAGGTTTATGAGCCACTGAACGAGGATGCCTGTGCCGGTCTGGCATCGGGACTGGCGCTGTTCGGTTCGCGCGCCTTGTGGTTATCCTACGAGAGTTTTGCGATCAATGGCTGGCCTATCGTACAGACCGTGGCACAGGCGATGGCCGAATTGCGCCGCAAAACACCTTCAATTGTCACGATGTTTACGGCAGGTGCGCTGGAGCAGGGACGTAACGGCTGGACACACCAGCGTCCGGAAATTGAAAATTATTTTGCTGCGCAGATGCGCAACGGCAATACTTATCCGCTGTTCCCTTGTGATGCGAATGCAATCCAGGCTGCGTATGAATATGCGACCAACAGCTTTAACAAATGCATGGTGATCATCGCCTCCAAAAGCCCGCTGCCGGTTTATATGAGTATCGACGATGCAAGGACTGCAGTGGAAGAGGGTGCCGCTGTCATTTACGAAAGCAAGGGTGGTATCAAGGGGACGGTTGTATTCGCGGTAACGGGCGATATGATTTTATTGCCGGTATTCGAAGCCAAAGACAAGCTGGAAGCAGATGGCTATAAGGTGCGTATTGTTGCGATGCTGAATCCGCGACGTCTGTATCGTTCGACTGATATTGCATGGGATACCGTATCCGAGCCTGATAATAAATTTATGGATGACGCACGTTTCAATGCCCTGTTCGATGGCAGTGTGTTGCTCGCCGTGAGCGGCGGCCCAAGTGCCGTGCTGGAGCCGGTGCTGCTGCGTACCCGGGCTGCAATGCGCGACACCTATGCATGGAAACGCGGTGAAACAACCGCAAGCCCGGCAGAGATCATGGACTTTAACGGTCTTACCGCAGACGCGATGACAAAACGGGTAAAGGCCTTGATCGGTTGAACAAGCAGATACAGCCAGGGGTGACTAACCTGGCTGTTTTTTTAGAGCAAAATAATGAACAAGATTAAATATGTCCGAAACTAAAATCATCGTGCTGGATGACGACCCCACCGGTTCGCAGACAGTGCATAGCTGTTTGCTATTAACGCGCTGGGACAAGGATACGTTGCGTGAGGCGATACTGGATAGTTCGCCGCTGTTTTTTGTGCTGACCAATACGCGTGGTATGGCGGCGAAGCCTGCAGCAGATATTACGCGTGAGGTGTGCAAAAATCTGAAGTTGGCGTTGGCAGAGCTGAAACAAAGCGGACGTAACCTCAATCCGATTCTGGTGAGCCGTTCCGACTCTACCTTGCGCGGTCACTATCCGGTAGAAACCGATGTGATCGCCGAAGAACTTGGCCCATTCGATGCGCACTTTCTGGTGCCTGCATTCTTTGAGGGTGGTCGCACAACTCGCGACAGCGTGCACTATCTGAAGGTGAACGGCAAGGATACACCGGTGCATGAAACCGAGTTTGCGCGTGATTCTGTGTTTGGCTATCGGCACAGCTATTTGCCGGATTATGTGGAAGAGAAAACCGCGGGTCGCATCAAGGCGGGTCAGGTCGAGCGCTTTGTGTTGGCTGATGTGCGCGGAGATAACTTGCCGCGCTTGTTGAAGCTGCAGGGAAATGTATGCGGCGTGGTGGATGCCGAGACGCAAAGCGACCTGAATCATTTCGCCGAGCAGTTGCGGGCTGCGGCAAGCCAGGGCAAACGCTTCCTGTTTCGCAGTGCAGCCAGCCTGCTTACCGCGCTGGCAAGGTTGCCGGTACAACCCGTTGCGGCTGAGGAGATGGCGAAATATGTTCGCGATGGTCGGCCTGGTGCAGTAATTGTGGGTTCACACGTTAAAAAAACCACACTGCAACTTGAGCAGCTGCTCAAGATGCCAGGTGTTGAATCTGTTGAAGTGAATGTGGAACAATTATCCAGCGGGCGTGATGCATTGCTGGCAAAAATAATTCGCAAATGTGAACATGCACATTTGTCTGGCAAGACGCCTGTGGTTTTTACCAGTCGAGTGGAGAAATCATTTGCCGATCAGGCATCACGATTAGCGTTTGGCGATATGGTTTCCGCATTTTTAATGGATGTGGTGCGCAATTTTCCAATTACTTTGGGATTTTTGATCAGTAAGGGTGGTATCACGTCGAATGATGTATTAAGCTCGGGTCTGGCATTGCGCACTTCTCGTGTGGTTGGGCAGATTTTGCCGGGGTGTTCAGTGGTGTGTTGTCCGACGGATCATCCGCGTTACCCAGATTTGCCGGTGGTAATATTTCCGGGCAATGTGGGCGATGACCAGGCACTGGCAACCGTATATGGCAGGCTGGCTGGTCACCCTGCCTAACCGGTAGTTGTGTTGTTGTAGTTGTAGTTTGTTACTGGGTGTTTAACCTAAATCAAGGAGAGAAATATGAACAATAAAATTAAATCTATTATTACTGTGTTGGCGTTTGCGGCATCCGTGTCTGCATTTGCAGCGGATACCATCAAGATCGGTTTGTCCGGTCCGTATACTGGTGGTTCCAGCCCGATGGGTGTTTCCATGCGTGACGGTGTAAGACTGGCCGCTTCCGAGATTAATGCAAAAGGCGGTGTGCTTGGCCGCAAGATCGAGTTGATCGAGCGCGATGATGAAGCCAAAAATGAGCGTGGCGTGCAGGTGACGCAAGAATTGATCAACAAGGAACACGTGGTGGCGGCAGTAGGATTTATTAATACAGGTGTTGCCCTTGCATCTCAACGTTTCTATCAGGAAGCAAAAATTCCTGTAGTTAACAACGTGGCTACCGGTTCTCTTGTAACCAAACAATTTCTACCACCCGAGCATCCAGATAACTATGTATTCCGTACTTCAGCTGCCGACGTTATTCAGTCTGCACTGATCGTCAAGCAGGCAATCGATGTGTTGAAATTCACCAAGGTTGCGATATTGGCGGATTCTACCAACTACGGCCAGCTGGGACGTGAAGATCTGGAAAAAGCACTGACAGCCAAGGGCATCACTCCTGTTGCCGTGGAAAAATTCAACGTTAAAGACGTCGACATGACCGCACAGTTACTGAAGGCCAAGGAAGCCGGTGCGCAGGCTGTTCTGACTTATGCGATCGGCCCGGAGCTGGCGCAGATTGCCAACGGCATGGAAAAATTGGGCTGGAAAGTGCCTATGATTGGAAGCTGGACCTTGTCCATGGGTAACTTTATCGACAATGCCGGCAAAAATGGCGAAGGCGCATTAATGCCGGAAACTTTCATTCAGGAGCCCAATACACCCAAGCGTAAAGCATTCATTGCTGCTTATCAGAAAGCCTATAACCCGGCCAATGGTCGCATTCCTTCACCTGTTTCAGCAGCCCAGGGTTATGACTCCATGTATATCCTTGCTGCCGCGATCAAGCAGGCTGGCAATACGGACGGCGTGAAGATTCGTGAAGCGCTGGAAAATCTGAACGAAAAAATCGACGGTGTGGTGACAACTTACGACCATCCTTACACACATGACGACCATGAGGCGATCACGATCAATATGGTGGTGATGGGCAAGGTTCAGGATGGCCATGTGGTGTATGCCAACGAGTCCGACAAGGGCACGGTTGTACGTGAAAAAGCAAAGGCTAAAGCCAAGAAGTAATTTGGATTCTGCAATAACGATGTAAATCGCTTTTGGGCCGGGGGTATCCCCGGGCCCAAAGCTCATAGATGGAGTAAACAGCATGGAAATCTTCGTGCAACTAATTGTAAGCGGCATAGCGCTAGGCATGATTTACGCTGTGATCGCATTTGGCTATCAACTTACTTTCGCCACCTCGGGCACCCTGAACTTCGGCCAGGGTGAAGCGCTGATGCTGGGTGCCCTGGTCGGTCTCACCCTGGTAGGCTACATGAGCTACTGGTTGATGATCCCTTTGGTGCTTGTGTTCGGCGCGCTGCAGGGCGTGTTTGTAGAGCGTGTGGGCGTGCTGCCCGCGTTAAAGACCAAGTCGGAATTCGGCTGGATCATGACCACCATTTCGCTGGCGATTATTTTCAAGAACGTCGCCGAAAATATCTGGGGTCGCGACGATATTACTTTCCCCTCACCGCTGCCAACAGCACCGTTGCAGTACATGGGCATCAGGGTGCTGCCGATGGAAATACTGGTGGTGGTGGGCGCGCTGGCAATCATGATCGCAGTGGAAATATTCAACCGCAAATCCATTTACGGCAAGGCCGTGGTGGCCACCTCCAATGACCGCGATGCCGCGGGTCTGATGGGGATCAATACCGGCATGGTGATCACCTTTTCCTATGCGCTCAGCTCGATGACCGCTGCCTTTGCCGGCGTGCTGATTGCACCCCTGACGCTGACCGGCGCCACCATGGGCGTGGTGCTGGGCCTCAAGGCTTTTGCCGTTGCCATTATCGGCGGACTCAACAGCGGTATGGGCGTGATTGTCGGCGGCCTGATTCTGGGTATCGCCGAGACCGCTACCGGTTATTACATCTCCACCGGCTACAAGGATGTACCGGGACTGTTGTTATTGTTACTGGTACTGGCGATTAAACCGGCTGGTATATTTGGCAAATCTGTTATCAAGAAGGTATAGCATGAGCGTAATCAAGAAAATTTCTATCCTTGTGGCTGTCGTTGTTGCGGCACTGCTGCCCACGCTGTGGCCCAATCCCTATTACATCCACCTGATGGTGATGATCGGCATCTATGCAATCCTGCTGCTCGGTCTGGATATCGTGGTGGGTTATATCGGTGAGGTGTCACTCGGTCACGCTGCATTGTTTGGGATAGGCGCTTATACCGCAGGTGTGCTTAATTTCCAGTTACAGGTGCCGTTTTTGCTGGCGGTACCGGCAAGCATAGTTGTCACCGCATTTTTTGGTGCCATCCTTGCATTGCCTGCATTGCGCGTTAACGGTCCCTATCTGGCGATGGTGACCCTGGCCTTTGGCACCATCATCCAGATTTTGATCAACGAGATGACTTTCCTCACCAACGGCCCGATGGGGCTTTCGATACGCAAGCCGATATTTTTCGGCCACCACATTACCGGCACTGATTATTACTATATCGTGCTGGCAGCCTTGGTACTGACGTTACTGGTGATTCAACGTATCCTTAAGTCCCATCTGGGGCGTGCATTTGAAGCCTTGCGCGACAGTCCTATTGCATCGGACTGTATGGGCGTGAATGTGTATGGCTATAAGGTATATGCTTTTGTGCTGAGTGCGGGTATAGCCGGTTTGGCGGGTAGTCTGTATACCTATTCGGAAGAGTATATTTCACCCAATACCTACAACTTTGAATTGACCATTCTGTTCCTGCTGGCGGTGATCATGGGTGGTCGCAAGACACGTACGGGTCCAATTTTGGGCGCGATCATTATCGTGATGTTGCCGAATGTCCTGTCCGATATCGAATTGTTCAGAATCATCGCTACCGGCATCGCGGTTTTCGCTATAGCGTATTCGGCGTATGCAATGGCGGTGGGCCAGCTCACCCTTAAAAAGGTAACCTTGCCGCTGATTGTGACCATCACCCTCGCCGTATCCGGTTACTACATGGAAAATATCACCGAGCATCGCTTGACGATATTCGGTGTGATGATCCTGTTTGTGGTTTATTACTTGCCAAATGGCATCATGGGGTTTCTGCGCGAAATATTGTTGAAGGTGCGCCCACAGTGGATACAACGCCATCATGATATTACCGAGCACGGTGACGATCAGCATGTATGGTCAGTGCCTGACCATAAGGTTACTGCCAAGGGGCACTTGCTGGAAGCGCGCAATATTGTGATGCAGTTTGGCGGCTTGAAGGCGCTGAACGAAGTGAACCTGAGCATTGCCAAGGGCTCGGTACACGGCCTGATCGGACCTAACGGTTCGGGCAAGAGCACGATGATGAACGTGCTGACAGGTATTTATATGCCGACAGCGGGCGTCATCGAATTCAACAATAAAGTCATCACCGGTTTAACTCCCTCATCCATTGCAGGAGAGGGCATTGCGCGCACCTTCCAGAACGTGCAGTTGTTTGATGAAATGACTGCGATTGAAAACGTGCTGGTCGGTTTGCATCATACCTTCAAGCATAACATTCTTGATGTTGTATGCCAGTCACCGCGCTGCACCAAACAGAAGAATGCAGCGGTCATGCGCGCTGCCAGCCTGTTGAAGTTTGTCGGGCTGGAGGAACTTGCCAACGAAGAGGCGCGCAATCTGCCATATGGAAAACAGCGTCTGCTGGAAATTGCCCGTGCACTGGCGTTGAATCCCAGCCTGCTATTGCTGGATGAACCTGCTGCCGGTTTGACTGCGCCCGATATCAAGGAATTGATCGCGATGATCAGAAAGATACGCGAGCACGGCATTACCGTGATTCTGATCGAGCATCATATGGACGTGGTCATGAGTATTTGCGATACCGTTACCGTGCTGGATTTTGGCCAGAAAATTGCTGAAGGCACGCCCGCAACAGTACAGTCAGATGAAAAAGTGATCGAGGCTTATCTTGGCGGCAGCGCCGAGGCAGCCTAAAGGAGATATCAATGTTACAAATACAGAATTTGCATGCTGCATACGGCAAGGTTGAAGTGCTGCACGGTATTTCGGTAGATGTGCCGAAAGGCAAGGTAGTTACGCTGATCGGTTCAAACGGTGCCGGCAAGACCACTACCATGCGCGCAATTTCCGGCATGATCAAGCCGGTGAGCGGAAACGTAAGCCTGAACGGCAAGGATATTACCGGCATCACTTCGAACAGGATTGCGCGTGCAGGTCTGGCGCATTCGCCGGAGGGACGCCGTGTATTCGCGACCCTTTCGGTGACGGATAATTTGCTGTTGGGTGCTTTCCCGCGTCTGACCTTCGGGCGTGAACGCGGCGATGTGCCGGGTGATCTCAAGCGCGTGTTTGACCTGTTTCCGCGTCTCAAGGAACGCGAGAATCAATTGGCGGGCACCTTGTCCGGTGGTGAACAGCAAATGCTGGCGATGGGACGCGCGCTGATGCTAAATCCAGATGTGCTACTGCTGGATGAACCGTCTATGGGTCTGGCTCCTTTGCTGGTGAAAGAAGTATTCCGCATCATCCGTGAATTAAAAGGCCGCGGCATTACGATGCTGCTGGTCGAGCAGTTTGCTGCGGCAGCACTGGATGTCGCCGACTACGGATATGTGCTGGAGAATGGCCGCATCTCGGTACATGGCCCGGCAGAACAATTGAAGAATGATCCTGCGGTCAAGGCAGCCTATCTGGGCGCTGCGCACTAAGTATGCATCTCTAAAACCAAATTCCGTCGCGATACGGCGTTGCTCAAAAAATTTAAACGCTTACATATATAAAATATGCTGCGCGCTTAAATTTTCCTCGCGCCTTGTCTCGCTTAGGATTTTGGATTTATAGAATCACACTTGTTAATTTCCATAGCAGGGCAAGCTCTACAAATTAGACCGATTAAACCGACATGACCACACCCATCCACCGCCGCATGCGCCGTTTACGCTGGACCAGCTATTCGCTGGTGGTGCTGGGCTACATGCTGGCTTTTTTTCACCGCATGGCACCGGCCGCGATTGCGACTGATCTGCAGCAATCATTCGAGGCCAGTGGTGCGGCGCTGGGTGCGTTGGCGGCGGCTTATTTTTATACCTACACCGTATTGCAGATTCCGGTTGGTGTGATGGCCGATACCTTGGGGATACGCAAAATTGTTGCACTGGGAGCGGCGCTGGCCGGTGTTGGTTCGATTATGTTTGGCATGGCCGATACACTGGCTGTCGCCACCGTGGGCAGAGTACTGGTCGGGCTGGGTGTATCGTCGATGTTTATCTCGCTGATGAAGCTGAATTCCGTGTGGTTTCATGACCGCCACTTTGGCACGATAGGCGGGGTCTCTATCCTGTTGGGAAATTTGGGGTCAGTGCTTGCGGCTACTCCGCTGGTATGGGCAGTAACCCATACTTCGTGGCGCAATGTGTTTGAGATAGTCGGCTTGTTTTCTATCGTTCTGGGTGTGCTGGTGTGGTTTTTGGTGCGCAGTCATCCGGGCGAGGCGGGGTTGCCATCGATGCGTGAAATTGATGGTGAAGAAGCTCATCCCAGGCATCAAGGGCATTGGTATGACGGCCTGCTTAAGGTGATGAGAAACCGTGCAACCTGGTCCGGGTTGCTGCCCAACATAGGTATCGGCGGCAGTCTGTTTGCATTTGCCGGGCTGTGGGCGATTCCGTATTTGCGCGATGTGCATGGCATGGAGCGCAGTGTAGCCGCTAACCATACCACGCTATTGCTTATTTCATTTGCCGTAGGCGCGATGTTGTGCGGAACAATTTCCGACCGTATCGGTAAGCGCCTGCCGGTAATTGTTGGTGGAATTGCTTTGTATGTATTGTGCTGGGTACCGATTGTGTTTGCCTGGCAGCTTTCAACGACCCTAAATTACTTGCTGTTTGTGTTGATGGGTATCGGTGCATCCGGATTTACGCTGACCTGGGCCAGCGTAAAGGAAGTAAATCCGCCCGCACTGTCCGGCATGGCAACCAGTGTCATCAATACCGGCGCCTTTCTTGGTGCAGCCGTATTGCAACCGCTGGTAGGCTGGGCCATGGATTTGGGCTGGGATGGGAAATTGCTGAACGGAGCGCGCGTTTACTCGGAACACAATTATCAGAATGGGCTGGGCATCATGCTGGGTTTTGCCTTTGTTGGCCTGGTGGGCTCATTTTATATACACGAAACCAATTGTCGCTATATCGTAGTTGCTGCACAAAAATAATTAAAATTTATTAGGAGAGAATCATGTCAAAAGCAATCCTGCCATTATGGATCAACGGCCAACAAACCAAGAGCCGCAGCCCACGCGTGGCCGACATCACCAACCCGGCCACCGGCGAGGTCATACGCCAGGTGCCGCTGGCCAGCACTGCGGATGTGGAGAGCGCGATTGCTGCTGCCAAAGCTGCATTCCCCGGCTGGCGCGATACCACGCCGCTACGCCGCAGCCGTATCCTGAGCAAGTTCAAGGAGCTGCTTGAAACGCATCGTGCCGAGCTGGCGCAACTGGCCAGTGAAGAACATGGCAAGACACTGGAAGATGCCGCAGGTTCTGTGCAACGCGGCATTGAGGTGGTCGAGTTCGCGATTGGTGCGCCGCATTTGCTGAAAGGTGAGCATGCGGAGAACGTGGGACGCGGGGTGGATTGCCATTCCCTGCTGCAACCGGTGGGTGTGTGTGCAGGCATTACACCGTTCAATTTCCCGGCGATGGTGCCGATGTGGATGTTCCCGATCTCTATCGCGTGCGGCAATACTTTCGTGTTGAAGCCATCAGAAAAAGTGCCATCATGCAGTTTGCGCATGGCCGAGCTGCTAAAGGAAGCGGGTTTGCCCGATGGTGTCTTCAACGTGGTGCCGGGTGACAAGGAAGCGGTGGACAGCCTGCTGACCCATCCAGATGTGCGCGCAATTTCCTTCGTCGGTTCCACGCCGATTGCCAAATATATTTACGAAACCGCCGCCCATCACGGCAAGCGTGTGCAGGCGCTGGGCGGCGCAAAAAATCACGCCATTGTGATGCCCGATGCCGAACTGGACTTTACCGCCGATGCGATCATGGGTGCGGCATATGGCTCTGCCGGCGAACGCTGTATGGCAATCTCCACCGTGGTTGCAGTGGGCGAAGTGGCCGATGTGATTGTGGCCAAGCTGAAAGAGCGTGCCGAGAAACTGGTGGTGGGACCGGGCAACAGAAAAGGCGTGGACATGGGGCCGGTGATCTCGGCACAGCATCGCGACAAGATTGTCGGCTATATCGACAGCGGTGTTGCACAGGGCGCAAAGCTGGTTACCGATGGGCGGGGCGTCAAGGTGGCAGGTCATGAAAAAGGCTTCTTTGTCGGCCCCACGCTTTTTGACAATGTATCAACCAGTATGACGATCTACCAGGAAGAAATTTTCGGGCCGGTGCTGATCGTGTTGCGTGTAAAAACACTGGATGAAGCAATCACCATGATCAACAATAATCAATATGCAAACGGCACCGCGATCTTCACTTCCTCCGGTGCGGCCGCACGCCGTTTCGAAAATGAAATTGAAGTCGGTATGGTGGGCATCAACGTGCCGGTTCCGGTTCCGATGGCTTTCTTCTCTTTCGGCGGCTGGAAGTCTTCGTTGTTTGGCGATCTGCATATGCACGGCATGGAAGGTGTTTACTTTTATACCCGTACCAAGGCCATCACCACACGCTGGCCGGAAGTGGCGGAGCGCAGTAGCTCTACTCTGAATATGCCGACGCTGGGTTAAGTATGCAAAATAATTTCCACTCCGTCATTTTAAAAAGGAAATGCTCATGACTATCAACGTTGGCTTTATCGGACCCGGCATTATGGGTCGCCCCATGGCGCTTAATTTGATGAAGGGCGGTTACAAGCTGTGGGCTTATGCGCGGCGACCCGAGACCTTGAAACCGTTAACTGCAGCGGGAGCGGTAGCCTGTGCTACAGCCGCCGAAGTGGCAGCACATGCCGATGTTATTTTTACTATCGTGGCGGATACGCCGGATGTCGAGGCTGTCATCTTTGGCGAGCAAGGAATTATTCACAAAGCACGTGCTGGCAGTGTCGTCGTGGATATGAGCACCATCTCGCCTACTGCGACCAAGGCCTTTGCAGATCGGCTGAGGGCAAAGAATATAGAGATGCTGGATGCACCCGTATCCGGCGGTGAAGCAGGCGCGATCAACGGCACACTGTCAATTATGGTCGGTGGCAAGACAGCAGTGTTTGAACGGGTAAAGCCTTTGTTTGAGTGCATGGGCAAAAATATTGTGCACATCGGTGACAACGGTAATGGTCAGGTAGCCAAGGCGTGTAACCAGATCGTGGTGGCGGTAACCATTGAAGCGGTGGCCGAGGCGCTGACCTTCGCGCGCAAGAATGGCGCCGATGCAGGCAAAGTGCGCGAAGCATTGATGGGTGGTTTTGCCGGCAGCAAGATTATGGAAGTACACGGCAAGCGCATGCTGGACAACGATTTCAAGCCGGGTTTCAAAGTTGGGCTGCATCAGAAGGATATGCGCATCGTGATGGAAACCGCTCACCAGCTGGGGTTGGCACTGCCTGCCGCCGCAATGGTGACGCAACATCTGAATGCGCTGATGGGCACCGGCGATACCGATCTGGATTCAGCGGCGGTGGTGAAGGTGATCGAGCGTATGTCGGGTATGGGCGGGAAATAACTGCTCGGATATACATAATGGAAAAAATTGTCTTTCTTGATCGCTCTACCGTGATTGCGCAACTGCGCAGTCCGGCATTCCCGCATCAGTGGACAGAGTATGCGGCGACCAGTGCAGGGGAAGTCTTGTCACGTCTGCAGGATGCAACAATCGTTATCAGCAACAAAGTTCCGTTACGCGGCGAAACATTGGCACAACTGCCAAAATTGAAGCTGGTGGCAGCAGCTGCCACCGGTACCGATAACATTGATATCGCCTGGTGCAAGGAAAATGGAATAGTCGTTTCCAATATCCGTAACTATTCGGTACGTACCGTGCCGGAACATGTATTCATGCTGATACTCGCATTACGGCGCAATCTGCTCGCATACCGTGATGATATGCAAAAAGGTGCCTGGCAAAAATCGGCTCAATTTTGTCTTCTTACCCATCCGGTGCGCGATCTGCATGGCAGCACGCTCGGTATTTTCGGCAACGGTGCCATCGGTAAAGCAGTCGCCAGGATTGCACAGATTTTCGGCATGAAGGTGTTGTTTGCCGAACACAAGGGGGCGGGTGAAGTGAGGCCCGGTTATACAGCTTTTGATACAGTGCTCATCGAGAGTGATGTGCTTACTCTTCATCTACCGCTCAAGGAAGAGACACGCCATTTGATCGGTAGTAGGGAGTTTGAGTGTATGCGTCCCGGTGCGCTGCTGATCAATACCGCGCGTGGCGGGCTGGTGGACGAGGCCGCATTGCAGATTGCATTGCGGGCAGGAAATATTGGAGGGGCGGGTTTTGATGTACTGGCTAAAGAGCCGCCTGCAGATGGGCATCCCTTGCTGGATATCAATTTGCCGAATTTTATTATGACACCGCATATCGCCTGGTCTGGCAGGGAAGCGATGCAGATACTGGCCGACCAGTTGATCGACAATCTTGAAGCCTATGTTGCAGGCGGTCCGAAAAATCGCGTTGCATAAGCGCATAAATGAAATGTTTAACGTATTAGAGTATTTTTATGATGAATAAACAAACGTTGATTATCGAACTGCAGGGAATCCTTCCGGCTGATGCCGTACTTTACACACGGGAAGACCTCAAGCCGTTCGAGTGCGACGGACTATCAGCCTATCGTGAACTTCCGCTTGCAGTCGTGTTGCCGGAAACAGAAGAGCAGGTACGGGATATTCTGCAGCTATGCCATCGCGGAAATGTGCCGGTAGTGGCGCGCGGCGCAGGCACCGGTTTATCCGGCGGTTCGTTGCCGCTTGCGGATGGAATTTTGCTGAGTCTGTCCAAATTTAAACGCATACTTTCCCTGGACCCGTTGGCCCGTATTGCGCGCGTGCAACCCGGTGTGCGCAACCTGGCAATTTCCGAGGCAGCCGCTCCACATGGTCTGTATTACGCACCTGACCCCTCCAGCCAGATCGCCTGTTCCATTGGCGGCAACGTCGCGGAGAACGCAGGTGGTGTGCACTGCCTGAAATACGGGCTCACGGTGCATAACCTGCTCAAGGTGCGCGCCTATACGATGGAGGGTGAGCTGCTGGAGCTGGGTTGCGAAGCGCTGGATTCACCCGGCTATGATTTGCTTGCCTTGTTTACCGGCAGCGAAGGCATGCTGGGCGTGATCACCGAGGTCACCGTCAAGTTATTACCGAAACCGGAACTGGCGCAGGTGGTCATGGCCGCGTTTGCCACCGTAGCCGAAGCGGGGAGTGCGGTGGGCGAGATTATCGCTGCGGGAATTATCCCGGCCGGACTGGAAATGATGGATAAACTTTCGATCAAGGCGGCGGAAGATTTTGTGCACGCTGGCTACCCGCTGGATGCGGCAGCGATGTTGCTGTGTGAATCTGATGGAACACCGGAAGAAGTGGCCGAGGAGGTTGCCAAAATGCAGGCGATACTCACTCGTTGCGGCGCCACTTCCTTGCGCACCTCCACGAATGAAACAGACAGGCTCAGGATGTGGGCAGGACGCAAAGCCGCATTCCCCGCGGTGGGACGTTTGTCGCCGGACTACTACTGTATGGACGGCACGATTCCGCGCCGCGAGTTGTCACTAGTATTGCAACGCATAGAGGATCTGTCACAAGAATATAGTCTGCGTGTGGCCAACGTGTTTCATGCTGGCGATGGAAATCTGCATCCGCTGATTCTGTACGATGCAAGCCAGCCAGGCGAGTTTCATCGTGCCGAAGAACTGGGTGGCAAGATACTGGAGCTGTGTGTGGAAGTGGGTGGCACGATTACAGGTGAGCACGGCGTCGGTATCGAGAAAATCAACCAGATGTGCGCACAATTCAAGGAGACCGAGCTGCAGCATTTCCGCGAAGTAAAACTGGCCTTTGATCCCTCTGGCCTGCTTAACCCGGGCAAGGTGATTCCCACCCTGCATCGCTGCGCAGAACACGGGCGCATGCATGTGCATCATGGGCAGGTGGCGTTTTCCGATATTCCCAGGTTTTAAGAATTCAATATGGTTCTTATGTGTTTTAGTGAATGAAAAATTTAATTCTTTGAAAATAGTACTATGACTAATTTGAATGAACTGCCTCTAGATTTGCCGGTTCCCGTGGACGATGGCGCAGCTAACCATTTAAAAGGATTGAAGCTGCCTGATATATCGTTACCGTCAACCAGGGGTGGTGAGATAAATCTGTCAACAATACGTGGTATTGCAGTTATATATTGTTATCCAATGACAGGCAGACCTGACGTGCCTTTGCCAGAAGGTTGGGTTCAGATACCGGGGGCAAGAGGCTGCACCCCGCAGAGTTGCTCATATAGAGATCATTACAAAGATTTACAATCGCTGGGTGCCGAGGTGTTCGGTTTAAGCACTCAAACAACCGAGTACCAACAGGAAATGGTTGACAGATTGCATCTGCCATTTGCGGTAATCAGTGATAATAAATTCGAATTTCAGCATGAGCTCAGTTTGCCCACATTTGAAACTGCAGGAATGATTTTGTTGAAGCGTTTAACCATTATTGCCAAAGACGGCGTTATCGAAGCGGTTCACTACCCAATATTTCCTAGTGATAGTGATCCGATTTGGGTAGTCGACTATTTAACAAATCAAGCATCCTAATAATAAATTTTAAGTCGAATTCAGTTATGCAAAATATTATAGAACAATTCACCCAGAGCATACATGAAGCAGGCGATACACAAAGTCCGCTGCGTATTCAGGGTTCAGGCAGCAAAACATTTTACGGTCGCACCGTGCAGGGCACTGAGCTGGATGTAACACCTTATTGCGGCATCGTTTCCTATGAGCCGACCGAACTGGTGCTCACCGCGCGTGCCGGAACCTCCCTCGACGAAATCGAAGCAGCGCTGGCAGCGAAGGGACAAATGTTGCCTTTTGAGCCGCCGCATTTCGGCAAGGGCGCAACACTGGGCGGCTGTATCGCAGCAGGGCTGTCCGGACCGCGCCGCGCCTATGCCGGTTCAGCGCGCGATTTTGTGCTGGGTGTGCGCATGCTGGATGGTAATGGTGAAGACCTGCGTTTTGGCGGTCAGGTGATGAAGAACGTTGCCGGTTATGATGTATCACGCTTGCTGGCGGGCTCGATGGGCACGCTGGGTCTGCTGCTGGAAGTGTCGCTAAAAGTGCTGCCGGTTCCCGCACAAGAACTGACCCTGCGTTTTAAGCAATCAGAAGTCGAAGCGCTCGACAAAATGAACCGCTGGGCTGGGCAGCCATTGTCACTGTCTGCCACTTGCTTTTACAACGGTGAGTTAACTGTGCGCCTGTCAGGCGCAACGGCTGCGGTAAAGTCAGTGCGACAAAAGCTGGGCGGTGATGAAGTACACGATGCTGATTTATTCTGGCACAGCTTGCGTGAACAGCAACACCGATTTTTTGCATCCGCGCAATCTTTGTGGCGCTTGTCACTGCCTTCCTCGGCGGCTACTGCAGAATTGCCGGGACAGCAGTTGATCGAGTGGGGCGGCGCGCTGCGCTGGCTGTCGAGTGATGCTTCAGCCGACACGATCAGGCAGACGGCGACCGCGCTGGGCGGGCACGCAACGCTGTTCCGCAGTGCCACACCGATTGAGCAACCCTTTCAGCCGCTGTCTGCACCATTGCTGGAGATACACAAGCGCCTGAAACAGCGCTTCGACCCGCATCATATTTTTAATCCCGGCCGCATGTACGCAGAGTATTAACATATGCAAACCAATATTATCGAATCATTCAAACATAGTGCAGACGGGCAGGAAGCAGAATCCATCCTGCGTGCCTGCGTGCATTGCGGTTTTTGCACCGCGACATGTCCCACCTATCAGTTGTTGGGCAATGAGCTGGACAGCCCGCGCGGGCGTATCTATCTGATCAAGGAAATGCTGGAAGGCGCTGCAGTCACGGCGCAAACACAGCTGCATCTGGATCGCTGCCTCACCTGCCGCTCCTGCGAAACCACCTGTCCTTCCGGCGTACAGTATGGCCGTCTGGTTGATATCGGTCGTGCCTATGTCGAGATCAAGATAAGCCGCAAAAGGTGGCCGGCAGCGCAACGCTGGTTACTGCGTGCGCTATTGCCACGTACATGGCTGTTCAGTTTGTTGCTGGGTGCAGGCCGCTTGTTCCGGCCTGTGCTGCCGGGCTTTATCGCAAAGACAGTTCCCGTTGCACGTGCAGCCAAAGCACGGCCTGGCACACGCCATGCGCGCAGCATGCTGGTACTGGAGGGGTGTGTGCAGCCCGCTCTGGCACCCGCCACCAATGCTGCGGCAGCACGGGTATTGAATCGACTGGGTGTGTCACTGTTGAGTGCAGCCCAGGCCGGTTGCTGTGGTGCGGTGAGTTATCACCTGAATGCACAGGCGGATGGGCTCGACTATATGCGGCGCAATATTGATGCCTGGTGGCCGTATGTTGAACAGGGTGCGGAGGCCGTGGTGATGACCGCCAGCGGCTGCGGTGCAATGGTGAAAGAGTATGGTCATCTGTTGCGACATGATGCAGCCTATGCGGCAAAAGCCGAAAAAATTTCCGCACTTACCCGTGACTTGAGCGAGATACTCGTTGCTGAAAAAGAAAATATCTATCGCCTGCTTAAGCCTGCACCGCGCGGCAAGGTGGCATTCCATTCGCCGTGCACGCTGCAGCACGGTCAAAAAATTGTTGGTGTGATCGAAGAGCTGCTGGGTACAGCGGGCTTTGAGTTGACTGCCGTCGCAGATAAGCATCTGTGTTGTGGCTCGGCGGGAACTTATTCCATCCTGCAAAAAGAATTGTCACAGCGCTTGTTGCGCAACAAGCTGGCTGCACTATCCAGCGGCAAACCTGTACAGATTGTCAGCGCCAACATTGGTTGCCAGATACATCTGCAAAGCGGCACGGATATTCCGGTAAAGCACTGGATTGAGTTGATAGAAGAAGCTTTAGCCTGAGCAGCATGACTCCCTCAATTGGCACCTATGACTACATCATCATCGGCGGTGGCACGGCAGGTTGCGTACTGGCAAACCGGCTCTCGGCCGACCCCGATATCAGGGTTCTAATGCTTGAGGCTGGCGGTAAGGATAACTATCTGTGGATACATATCCCGGTCGGTTATCTGTACTGTATCGGCAATCCGCGCACCGACTGGTGTTTTAAAACTGAGCCGGTAATCGGCCTGAACGGCCGGGCCATTGGCTATCCGCGCGGTCGTGTGCTCGGTGGCAGCTCGTCTATAAACGGCATGATCTATATGCGGGGTCAGGTACGCGATTTTGAACAATGGAAAGCCCAGGGTAATCCTGGATGGGGATGGGACGACGTGCTGCCGTATTATATGCGCCACGAAGATTACCAGCGCGGTGCAGATGAGATGCATAACGCCGGTGGGGAATGGCGTATTGAGAAACAACGATTGTCCTGGGAAATTCTTGACGCGTTTCGCGATGCTGCAGCAGAGGTCGGCATACCAAAAGTAATCGACTTTAATCGCGGCAGCAACGAAGGCTGCGGCTATTTTGAAGTGAACCAGAAACGCGGTGTGCGCTGGAGTGCAAGCAAGGGTTTTTTGCGCCCTGCATTGAAGCGGCCTAACCTGAAAGTTGTCACTGGCGCTGTGGTTAAGCGTTTGCGCTTTGAAGGCAGGCGTGTAATTGGCGTCGAGTTCTGGCTGGATAATCAATTGCTGCAGGCAGATGCCGCGATTGAAACACTGCTGGCAGCAGGCGCGGTGAGCTCGCCACAGCTGTTGCAATGCTCCGGCATTGGCCCTGCTGCCCTGCTGCAACAACATGGCATTCCTGTTGTGCACGAGCTGCCCGGTGTCGGCGAAAACCTGCAGGATCATTTGCAACTGCGTATGGCTTTCAAGGTTAGCAACACGCGCACCTTGAATGAAACTGCGGGCACCGTATTGGGCAAGCTTGGCATGGGGCTGCAATACATGCTGTTTCAG
>Ga0315272_10000293_pt1 | contig 24572 bp, 24 predicted proteins | sample C3_middle_MG_FD_203918 | JGI IMG/M metagenome (GOLD analysis project Ga0315272, IMG submission 203918) | Sediment microbial communities from Yellowstone Lake, YNP, Wyoming, USA - C3_middle | ecosystem: Environmental > Aquatic > Freshwater > Lake > Sediment | place: USA: Wyoming | collected...
CTGTCCTGGCGCCCACCAACAGGAATCACCAGGTGTCCTTGAGCACAATAATCGTGCGCAGCGATTAAGAGGCAGATATGAACCAACACGGTAAAACTTTGTGGCAGGAAGAATCCGGCGTCTCTCTCGTAGAGCTGATGATCTACATGGCTCTTTTGGGACTCCTGATGGCCATGGTGTTTAAAAGCTTCATCCCGGTTATGCAAGAAAACTCCCGGCAATGGCGTATTGCGGAGACAAAGATTGAAACAGGGCTCGGCCTGGAGTTGCTGCGGTCCGACCTTGAACATGCCGGCTTTGGCCTGCCATGGGTGTTCCCGACCGGGGTAACGCCAAGTCCCTATCTTGAACCTGCTACGCCAGCGGCGATGAATGATGCCCCTGGCGCGCCGAATGCCGATCCCCTCAATGTGCCAAGGGCGTTGGCCAGTGAGGACAACTCCGCCAACAGTATGAATGGCGCCGATTATCTGTCGATCAAGGCCTTGAATGTGGTGCTTAGCGATACCACCCAAGCATGGGGACTACTGGGGCGGACTGCCGCGCATGACGTCGACATTCAATCCTTGAGCGCCGATGCTTTCAAGAGTACGGACAGGGTAATCGTTATCCGCCCCGAGGTCAGCCCCGGAGAAAACCGTCAGCTTGTCATGGATGGCACGGACTATTTTGCTCACTTTACAACCGCAGATTTGGCGCCCTTTGCCCCGCCCGAGACGGCCAATGACCCAGCCGGCGGAAAGTATCTCATTTACGGGCTTGTCGCTACTCCCAACGATCCAAGAAGGCCATACAACCGCACCGATTACTATATCAACGCGCCCACCGCTGCCGATCCGGTGCCGAAGCAATGTGCGCCGGGCACGGGAACGCTGGTCAAGGCTACGCTGAACCATGCCAACGACAAGTTTCTGATCTTGCCCATCGTGGATTGCGTGGCCGATTTCCAGGTGGTCTATTATCTGGACACCGATGGCGACGGGGGATGGGATACAAGAGCCGATGCCAGTGATCTTGCCGGCCTGACAGCCGAACAAATCCGCGCCCAGGTAAAATCCATCCGGTGTTATGTGCTCACCCATGAAGGAGGCGTGGATACTAAGTACACATATCCAAACGCCAACATCAATGTCGGCGAAGTAGCCTCGGATGGAGTCACCCTACAGGCTGGGGCTGGACGGGCGTTTGACGTATCAACGCTCCCTGGCATCGGCGCAAACTGGGCCAATTACCGCTGGAAGGTAAACAGCCTGGCGGTGACGCCCAGAAATTTAAAATGACATGACTACGCAGGTGGATAGACCGAAGGCTGAAAATTTTTAGGGAAAAATAATGCGTGACCATACAAAACTCCGTGCTTTTGAAATGGCGGACGAGGTCGTGGTATTGGTATATCAGGCGACCGCAAGGTTTCCGAGAGAAGAGTTGTATGGGCTGATTTCTCAGATGAGGCGGGCAGCGGTTTCGGTTCCTTCTAACATCGTGGAGGGTTGCGCACGCGACAGTCAGGCAGATTACCTTCGCTTCCTCCATATGGCCTTCGGATCACTGAGGGAATTGCATTATCAAATCGGTTTGTCAAAGCGCTTGGGGTTCTTATGCAACCAGGATGCGACACTGATTGAACCAAAAATCGTAGAAACCGAGAAGATCTTGAACGGCTTGATTCGAGCGTTGCGTGATGATTGACAGATATACTTCAGCCTTCAGCCTAAACACCTGATACCTGAATAGTTACAAAATGACCACTATGGAGGAAAGCCATATGCGGCTGATTAACCGAAAAACACCTGCTCCCCCCGCCAAAAGGGAAAGCGCGCCAAGGCCCGCGACAGCGGCGCGGCTTTTCGGAGTCCCGGCGGCGCTTCGCCCCCCTGCGACGCCGGCAATACTTGGAAACGAGCGGGGAATGGCGCTGGTCATGGCTTTGATCTTGGGCCTTATTGGCATGCTCATGCTCGCATCTCTCCTCTATATCTCGACGACCGGCATTGGGACGGGCGGCTCAAAAAAACGGTATCAGACGGCCTTGGAAGCCGCGCATGGCGGCATGGATTTTTTTGCAAAGGAAATCATCCAAAGAGGTATGGGAGGTGAGACCCTGAGCGCCATGGGGGATTACAACTTGCTGTTGACCCAAAAGACTACCGACGCGAATTTCACCGCAAAACTCACGACAACGGGGGCTTATCCCGCCTCTCCAGCGGATGCGACCTTGACATTGACATTTACGGCGCCGACCCCAAATCTAAACGTGACCGCCACCATCTTGAACGCAACCATCGGCAACAGCGGCACTTCTTCAAACGTCCTGGTGGGGGGCGGGGTGGTCAGCAACAGCAGCGGCACGGTTACTCCTCAACATTTCCCGTATCTGTTTCAGACTCAAATCCAGGGCCAAAGCGTGACAGGCTCACAGGAAAAGGCCACCTTGTCAGCGATTTACGCATATTGAGTTTGAAATGCGGGACCAAAAACCTCTCTGTCACAAGCCGTACTCCTTCATCTTGCTCAGCAGGGAAGGGTAGCTGATCTCAAGCAACAGGCCCGCCTTGCTCTTGTTGCCGCCTGTGGCTGCCAAAGCCTGGGCGATAAGGGCGCGCTCCATTTCCCGCTGCCCCTTTTTCAGGGAGTAGGTGCCCAAAACCTTTTCAATGCCCGTTCCGCATGGCTCCGGCCCCCCAACCAGATTGTCCGGCAGATGCTGCGGCATGATTACGCTTCCCTCGGCCAGCACCATTGCCCGCTCCAGGACGTTTTCCAGCTCCCGGACGTTGCCGGGCCAGCGGTGGCGAAGCAGCGCCGCCAGGGTGGCCGGCAGCAGCTCCGGGGGCTGTCTCTCAAGCTTGGCCGCGATCCGGTCGAGCAGGCGGGCGCAAAGCAGGGGAATATCCTCCATGCGTTCCCGCAACGGCGGCACATGCAGCCGGATTACATTAAGCCGGTAAAACAGGTCCTCCCGAAACCGGCCCGCCGCCACCTCCTCTTCCAGATCACGGGCAGTGGCGGCAAGAACCCGCACATCGACACGCACCGTCCGCACCCCGCCGACCGGGCGCACCTCCCGCTCTTGCAAGACCCGCAACAGCTTTACCTGTGCCTCGGGTGGGAGTTCGCCGATTTCATCCAAAAAGAGGGTGCCGCCATTCGCCTCTTGGAAGATGCCGTTGCGGTCTTTCTCCGCCCCGGTAAACGCGCCTTTCACATAGCCAAACAGCTCGCTTTCCAGCAGGCTTGCCGGCATCCCCCCGCAATTGACGGCCAGAAACAGCTTGTCGGCCCGACCGCTTTTTTGGTGAATCCCCCGCGCCACCAGCTCCTTGCCGGTGCCGGATTCGCCGGTGATGAGCACCGTGGTGTCATATTGCGCCACCTTGACTATTGTTTTCAGAAAGGAGACCATGGCGCTGCTCTTGCCAACCATATCGTCAAGCCCCTGCTCACGCTGAAGATCGTCGATTTGCTGACGCAGCCGCTGGTTTTCCCGCCGCAGGCGCAGGTGTTCTCCTGCCCGCTCCAGAGTCAGGAGCGCCTCGTCCGCCTTGAAGGGTTTGGTGATAAAATCATAGGCCCCGGCCTTCATGGCCTCCACGGCGTCTTCGATGGCTGCGTAGGCCGACATCATGACAATCGGCGCTTCAATGCCCAATTCACTGGTTTTCTTGAGAAACTCATGGCCATTAAGACGCGGCATCTTCAGGTCGCACAGGATAAGGTCGAAAGATTCTTTCGCCAAAGCGGCAAGCCCCTCCTCGCCGTTGCGAGCCAGGGTTATCGCATATCCGGCCTTGGAGGTGACAACGGAAAGCATCTGCAACATGCTTTCTTCATCATCGATTATCAGCAACCGCCCGGCATCAACCATGCGCATCTCCTGTCACACCGCCATGCTCTGTTCCTTGGGCAGAAGCGGCTACGGGCAGAGAAATCCAGATGGCAGCGCCCCCGCCATCTTCAACCCGGCCACTTTCAGCCCACATCCGCCCGCCCCATTTCTCGACAAGCGAACAGGACACCGCCAACCCCAGGCCTGTGCCTCTGCCCGGCTCCTTGGTGGTGAAAAAAGGCTCGAACACGGCTTCCAGATGTTCTTGTGCAATCCCCGGGCCGTTATCCTCGATAACAACCCAGACATATCGCCGATCCCCCTCCTGTTCGTTAAAGCACCGTGCGGTGACCCTCCCCTCCTGAAGTCCGCCCACGGCATCAACCGCATTCATGAAACAATTCACAAAAATCTGGCGCAGGCCGTCAGCATCGGCCACAACCAAGTCTTCCTCAGCCTCCGAGCCGAGAAAAAACTCTATGTGGCCAGGAACGGTTCCATGCCGAAGCATCTCCATGCATTCGGCCAAAAGCTCCCGCACCCGTAGCGGCGCTGGAGCGCCCTCAACCGGGCGGGCATAGTCCAGCAGTTGCCGAATCAACCTGCCCACCCGTATCACTTCCTGCTCCGCGCGCCTTGCGAACTCTTTCCTTTCCTCCGGGGACATCTCCCCTTGCCCGAGAAGATCCAGATATCCCTGCACAACGCCAAGCGGATTTCCTATCTCGTGGGCAAGCCCGGCAGCCAGCCTGCCTATGGATGCCATCTTTTCCGCCCGGACCATCTCCCGCCGATTCCGCTCTAGCTCCTCGTTTGCAAGCCTCAGCGAGTCCACCTTTTGATGCAGTGAGGCTCTGTCCTCTTCAAGTTGCGCTATCATCCGATTCAAGCTTGAGGAAAGGCGCCCGAACTCATTCCCCGCACGACCCGGAAAAGGCAAAAAATCATGCCTCAGGGAATAGGTGTCCGCCTGCTCGGCAAGACGCTCCAAGGGGCGGACAACGAGCTTGACCATGCGGAAAAAGCCGACCACCGCAAGCACCACGGCATTGGCAAGGATATAGGCCAGGATGATTTTTTCATTTTCCCACACCCGCGCATCAACCGCCTCAGTGGAGCGAATCATGGCCACGGCGTCCCTTGTCCCATCCGGGGATTGAACAGGCTGGGCAACAAGCAGCACATTATTTCGCGTTCCCGCGATGCCAGAGGGAGGAGGGATAAAGCGGGTGTACTCGGTTCCAGAGTGTGCGGCATTCGCCAAAGCAATATCCAAATCTTTGGCAAAAGCCTCACATCCCGACGGGATGTTGATGGTTTTTCCCTGTGCGGTTGCCACACCAAAGCACAAAACCGCCCCATCCGACCGCCGTATCTGCGTGACTTCATCTCTGAACCGTTCTTCTCCGCCAACCACTGGCAGAATCCTGGCCATGGCCGCAAGCAGGGTGCGGCTATGATCCAGCTCGGCGCGCAAGGCCTGCCGTTTCCAGAGTTGCATGGACACGGCGTTCACCAGCAGCATGCCAATCCCAAGAACCAGAAAAAAGGCTAGAATCGTCTGCGCCTTCAAATTCCAAACCCGCATACATCTCCTCCGGGGCTCATCACGGTTTTACGAATATGACAATAAAGCCCCCAAACAGGGGGAGATTGGGACGATAACTCATTGAAAAAAAAGAGAAAGCATCCCCAATAAATACCCAGCATACACCCCATGATCTTTTCTTAGAACAAAAAACGCATCCCCGCGGCAGCCGCTGGCACACAATGTCACCAGTAACTGACAAAATATGTCATCGCGTCAAGCTCAATTTGTTTTTCTTTTTCGCAGACCAAGACAACACCTCGAAATCAAAAAGCAAATTAGATTTTTTAAAATATTCCTCGCTCTGGCATGAAAATTGGATTTGACCTAAAGCGTGGCCAGACCATATAACGTATTTTACTTGCATATTCACCGGACACCACCCACACACAAAGGAGCGTATCATGAAGAACCAAAAAGGTTTCACCCTCGTAGAGTTGATGATCGTTGTCGCGATCATCGGCATCCTGGCGGCCATCGCCATCCCGCAATTTTCGAATTACACCTCCCGAACAAGGGCTGCAGGCGCGGCATCGGAAATTGCCTCTACCAAACTTGCCGTTGCAATGTGCCTAGCTGATACCGGCACCCTTGTCGGCTGCAATGCGGGTACTAACGGCATCCCCACCATCGCAGTAACAAAAAACATCACTGCCGTCGCTGGGGTTACAGACGGCGTCATCTCTGTGGACACTGGCGCAACCGATAACGCAGGCGCTTTCCTTACCATAATTGATACGCCAACGTCTCCAGCCGGAGGAGCCAATATGCTTTGGAAAAATACCGGCACCGTCTGTGGCGATGTAAACCGGGGCGCCAAACCTGGTCAGGCCGATTGTCCGTGATGAACACGGTCTCGGGCTAAAAAGAGGGGGCATCCTTGGATGTCCCCTCTTTTTTTAGGGAATTATATACTTAACTTCCCGCTAGCCGCTGAGCTCGCTTGGCAGTCTATGTCAGAGGTGCCAACGGTGACGATTTCCCGTTTTCAATCTCAAATGAGGCGCGAAGCCCGGAAATTCTGGAAGCAACGCCCCCGAAAACCGGGCGAGGAAGTTAAGTATATAATTCCCTTTTTATGCCACCTCCCCTGAATATCCACGAGGGGCTTCAAGAGACGTTGCTTGCTATCTTTCTATCGTCAAATTTCGGGACCGCTTCTCTTCTTCAACTTAATTCTTGCTTCAATAACTCTCGTTTTTAGCGGACGATGCTTGACGCATGGCTCCATTTGACGTACAGTATCCCTGTACATAATATACAGGAGAATGCCATGTCCATCCGGACCACCTACACCGATGCGCGCGCCAAATTCGCCGGACTTTGCGATGCCGCGACAACAAATCGGGAGACCATCATTATTCAGCGGCGTGGCGCGGAAGACGTGGCGCTTATTGCCGCCGACGAGCTTAAAAGCCTCCAGGAAACCGCCCATCTCTTGCGCTCCCCCAAAAATGCACGCCGACTTCTTGCCGCCCTCGAGCGGGCATTGAATCGGGCAGGAAAACCCGACTCTCTGGAAAATCTCCGAAATGAAATAGGGCTTGAGTGAAAAAATCCCCACCAGTCCAAGGAAAAACCTCCAGAGACGCTGTGTTTCATCCTGAATTTCGGGAGGACCTTCGCCACTGGGTAGAAACAGACCGGAAGGTTGCGCTGCGGGCCTTTGTTATCATCGAGGCTGTTATGCGCGATCCTTTCCGTGGCATCGGTAAACCAGAGCCCTTGAAATACCTAATGCCCGGCACCTGGTCCAGACGTTTGACGCAGGAACACAGGATTGTCTATCTGGTGACGGATGAGCGGGTGGATTTTCTCCAGGCGCGCTACCATTACTAAAAGTTTGATAGCCTGCGCCAGGGAAACTGGGTGCAATAACCGTCAAAATATTGAGGGAATCCCACAAGAATCCCCTCCTCCCTATTTTCGAGCCCCATGACAACAGCCAACAAAAACATCCAGATAAAAGAGATTACAGACGGCCAGACAATACGCGACCTTTTTTTGGTCCGGGAGATGAGCCGGGGCGAGACTAAGACTGGCAAGCCCTACCTGAGCCTGACCTTGATGGACGCCAGCGGCGAAATCTCCGGTCGGGTCTGGGAGAACGCCGAGCAGCTCATGGGCGAATGCCCGGCCGGGGCCGTGGTTTCCGTTTCCGGGCAGGCCCAGGCCTACAAAGGCATTCTCCAGCTTCGAATCGACAACCTCAGCCGGATTGCGGACAGCGAGGTGGATCTGGCTCAGTTTGTCCCCAGCGTCCAAGGCAACGTGGGCCTCATGGCCAAAGAGTTGCTCAAGCTGGCAGGCAGTGTGGAGAATCCCTTTTTGAAGGAGCTGCTCCTTGCCCTGTTCGGAGAGCGCCGCCTCATGCAGGCCTTTAAAAAAGCGCCAGCCGCCAAGGTTATGCACCACGCCTATGTGGGTGGCCTGCTGGAGCACACCCTGGCCGTGGCCCGGCTGGCGGACAGCGTCAGCGGGCTTTACCCTGGCTTAGACCGCTCCCTGCTCATGGCCGGGGCGCTCTTGCACGACCTCGGCAAGCTCAAGGAGTTCAGCTTCGACTCCTTCCCCTTTGAATACTCGGATCGGGGCCGTCTGGTGGGGCACATGGTTCTGGGGATCGAGATGATTCAGGAAAAAATCAATGGCATCTCCGGGTTCCCGGAAGATCTGGCGGACCGGCTCAAGCACCTGATCTTAAGCCATCACGGTCGCCACGAGTTCGGCTCGCCCTCCCTGCCCATGATGCAGGAGGCGTTTGCCTTGAACTTTTTGGACGACCTCGACGCCAAGATCAACTACCTGGATCGCCTGTCCGGGCAGGTCAAGGGAGAAGGCTATCAGTGGACGGAGTTCCAGCGCAACCTGGAACGTTTTCTTTTTGTCAGAGGGCATCGGGCCAACGATGGCTCGGCCTCCTTGGATCAGGGGCAGGATAGCGGGGTGGACCCCCGCCAGCGGACGCTGTTTGGCTTATAGGGGCAACCCCTCGTCATCCTTCCTGAAATTCAATAAAAAATGGCGCCTCGTTGAGGCGCCATTTTTTTGTCTACAAATCCCAGCTATTACCAATCAGTCATCATCATGCCCACGGCCTTATGGTGCTTATACTGCCCCAGATGGCGGCCATTGTCATGGTGCTCATCTTCATGGACAACCACCACTTTTTGCTTAACCGGCTTCTCGTTGTCAGCGGTGGAAAAGCACTATTGACAGCATGATCAATGGTGCGTACAATAGCATTACTAAAAGAGGAACAGCACTACAGGGAGATTACACATGGAAACCATTACAGCGAATGAACTGAAAACAAAGGGGATTGCCTCCATCCGGGGATGTCTTGCCGGCGAGCCGGAGGCGGCCATCACGGTGCGTGGCAAGAAGCAATATGTGGTGATGGAGATGGCCCACTACCAATATTTACGCGAATGCGAACTGGAAGCGGCCTTGCTTGAAGCGCAGGCGGACCTGAAAGGAAATAACTTCATCATTGAAAGCGTTGCTGATCACCTAACACGGATCAAAGATGGCTTATAAGATTCTCTATCCGCGGAGCTATATCAAACGGGCCACGGCCTTTGCCCGGAAACATCCAAACCTGCTCAATCAGTACGCGAAAACCCTGCAACTCCTCGAATTGAATCCCTTCCACCCTTCTCTGCGGCTCCACCCGCTTTCCGGCAAACTACAGGGATTGCACTCCGTTTCAATCACGACCCGCTACCGCATTACCCTAGAGTTCATTATCCATGAGCAGAGCATCATCCTGATCAATGTCGGCACGCATGAAGACGTGTATTAAGCATCCTCCGGCGCCCTATCAAGAGGGCTACTTCATGCACCACTCATAGGCATTCTGAAACATCCTCAGCCAGGGCGAGACCTCAAGCTGTTTCATCTCTTCCGGCAGCCAGTGGCATTGCCAGGGCAGAAAGGCCCGTTCTGGATGCGGCATCATGGCCAAGTGCCTGCCATCGGGCGAGCAGAGGCCGGTAAGGCCGCCGGGCGAGCCGTTGGGATTGAGGGGATAGGCCTCGGTGGGCTGGCCTGCGTCGTCCACATAGGCCAGAGTGGCGAGATTGCCTGCCAGCACCTCTGCCTTGACGGCAGGATCGGGGAAATGGAGGAAGCCTTCGCCGTGATCCACGTGGATGCCGAAGGTCAGATCCTCCATGCCCTTGAGCATCATGGCCGGACTGTTCAGCACCTTGACCGTGACCCAGCGCGACTCGAACCTACCTGAAAGATTGTGGATGAAGCGGGGCTGTTGCTCAGCCGGGAGCCGCCCCTGCCAGGGCACCAGCCCCAGCAGGCCGAAAAGCTGGCAGCCGTTGCAGATCCCTAAGGTAAAGGTGTCGGGCCGGTCGTAAAAGGCCTGGAACATGGCTTTGAGCCGGTCGTTAAAGAGGATGGTGGCGGCCCAGCCCTTGGCGGATTCGGGCACGTCGGCGTAGGAGAAGCCCCCCACCGCAGCCAGGCCCCGGAAGCCGTCCAAGGTGATGCGCCCGTCCAGCAGGTCGGTCATGGTCACGTCCCAGGGCTCAAACCCGGCGGCGTAAAAGGCCGAGCTCATCTCCCGGTCGGAGTTGGAGCCCTCGTCGCGCAGGATGGCGACCTTGGGTTTGTTCGTTTTCGCCAGCACCTCGGCTGCGGTCTTTGCCGGGGTGAAATTTAAGCGGTAGGTCGGCCCCTTACGGTCGTAGATATTTTTCTTTTCCTCATCGGCGCATCCGGGTTTGATCTGGAGCCGCTCCAGCTGGTAGCTGGTCTCTTCCCACCACTGGCGGAGAAGCCGCATGTCCTCGCTAAGCACCATTGCCCCGTTATAGCTGATCTGGATATCCTTGGCCGGTGTTGTTTTCCCGAGCGACACGCAAGCGACTCCACCCTTGCCGAGAATATCTTGCACTGCCTGTTCCTGCCCGACCACGCATTCCAGCACCAGCCCCAGCTCTTCGCTGAAGAGGGCTTCAATGGCGGTGGCTGAGCCGTTCAGGGCCAGACCCAGGCCGCAATTGCCGGAAAAGGCCATCTCCAGCACGGTGGCGATGAGCCCGCCGTCGCTGCGGTCGTGGCCTGCGGCGATCAGCCCCTTGTCGATCAGCTCCTGCACCGCGCAAAAGGCCTTTTTCACCAGAGCAGGGTTATCCATATCCGGCGACTCGTTGCCGAGCTGGCCCAGGGTCTGGGCCAGGGCCGTGCCGCCGAGCCGGTTCTTGCCGCCGCCCAGATCGACCAGAAGCAAGCTGCTGCCGGGCTGTTTGATGTCCGGGCTCACCACCTTGGCAATATCCGCCACGGCCCCGTAGACCGAGATCACCAGCTCCCTGGGCGACTTGACCGTTTCACTGCCCACCTTGGTGGCCATGGAAAGACTGTCCTTACCGCCGTCCACGGCAATGCCCACCGCTATCATGGCCTCGCGCATGGCAAGGGCTGCGTCGTACATGGCCGCGCCCTCGCCTTCGAGCTTGGGAGCCCACATCCAGTTGGCAGAGCATTTCACCTGCTCCAAATCTACCACCTTGGCCCAGACCAGATTGGTCAGGGCCTCGCCCACCGCCATCCGCGCCCCGGCTGCGGGGTTGACCAGCATCTTGATGGGTTGCTCGCCGATGGCCGTGGCCACCCCGGACTTAGAAAAATGACTCTGGGCCAGCACGGCCACGTCGCTCACCGGCAGCTGCAAGGGGCCGCAGCATTGCTGCCGCACGATCAGGCCGGTCACAGCCCGATCCACCTTGTTGGTGAGAAACCGCTTGGAACCCACGGAAACCAGACGCAGGACATTGTGCAGGGCATCTTTCACGCTAATATCCTGCACCATCAGGGGCTTGAGCCCCGGTGCGCGCCGGTGGTCGCTGAAGGTCTTGATCGGCACATTGCCCAGCAGTTCATTGAGTTCGATATCCACCGGGGTGGAGCCGTCCTGGCTGTCATGCACCACAAAGCGGAGATCGCCGGTCACCTCGCCCAACACCTCGCAGACAACCTTTTCCCGCGCACAGATAGCCTGGAATCTGGCGATATTTTCGGGCCGGATCAAAAAGCCGTTGCGCTCCTGGTACTCGGCCACGTAAATCTCCAGCACGCTCATGGTGGGGTCGCCCACCCGGATGTTGCGGATCTCAATGCGGCCGCCGGATTTTTCCACCAACTCCTTCAAAACATTGGCCGGGCCGCCCGCGCCCTGGTCGTGGATCACATCAATCAGGGTCTTGTCGCCCATCTCGTTGCAGGCCCGGATCACCCGGTTCATCTTCTGCTCCATCTCAGCGTCGCCGCGCTGGACCGCGTCAAAATCCAGCTCGGAAACATTCTCGCCCTGCAGCATGCTGGAAGCGGCCCCGCCGCCAAACCCGACCCGGTAGGCCGGGCCGCCCACCTGGACGATGAGCATGCCCTTTTCCTCCTTGGCCTTGGCGGTGTGCCTGGCATCAATCTGGCCGACGCCCGCAGTGAACATGATGGGCTTTAAAAAGCCCCAGCGTTCGCCATCGTCCAGGCGCAGGTCAAAGGAGCGGGTGAAGCCCAGGATCAGGGGCTCGCCGAATTTGTTGCCGTAATCCGAGGCGCCGTTACTGGCCTCGATCTCGATGGTCAGGGCCGAAGCGAGGTTGTCCGGGCAGTCGTAGCGGTTCTCCCAGGGCAGGTCATAGCCGGGGATGTGGAGATTGGCCACGCAGTAGCCTGCGGTTCCGGCCATGACAAAACCGCCCTTACCAGTGCCCTGCACGTCGCGGATTCGGCCGCCGGTGCCGGTCTCGGCTCCGGGAAACGGGGCGACCCCGGTGGGGAAGTTATGGGTCTCGGCGGTAAGCAGCACATGGTAGACCACCTCCTGGGCGGAGAGTGGGGACGGCGCCCCGGGCTCGTCGGGGATGAGGGTGGTGAGCTTGTGGCCCTCAACGGCGCTGGAGTTATCTTTAAAGGCGATGACGCTGCCCTTGGGGTGGGCGGTGAGGGTGTCGGTGACCAGTTGAAAGAGGTTTGCCTTCTGCTCCACGCCGTCGATGATCTGCGTGCCCCTGAAAAACCCGTGCCGGGAATGCTCGGAATTGGCGTTGTTGAGGTCCATGATCTCGACGATGGTGGGGTTGCGCTTGTGCTTGGTGACGAAGTAGTCGTAGTAGAAATTCCGGTCCCACTCGTCCATGGAGATGCCGGGGATGGCCAGCAGCCCGTCCGGCCCCTGGCTCATGAGGTCGATTTCATACACCGGCTCCGGGGTCACCCCGGTTTCAAAGGTGGTGAGCGACGCGGGGTAGAGGCACTCGGTCATCCGGTCGTGGTTGGCGGCGACAAAGAGCGCAAGATCATCGCCCGCCGGAACCAGAAAGCGGCGGGAGCGCTCCACCCTGGTCACCGAGTCCAGGCCGATAGCCCGGCAGATGGAGACCAGATTCGACGACCAGGCCGTGGCGAAATTGAGCCGCGGTCCCAGCTCCACCACTCTGTCGCCAGCAAGATTGGGAGTCTCGGTGACAGTTTCGGCCAAAAAGCCGTCCGCCAGGAGCAGCTTGAGATTGCTCAACTCCTGCCCGTTCAGGGGGACAGTGCTTTCGATATTGAAACAGTATTCACGGTTGCCATCAATGGCGCGGTACAACTGACGGACTCTCGTTCCCATGGTTTTATCCTAAAAGTGTGTAGGCACAGTAGCAGCAGAAAACAAACAAGCCCCAACCTATCACTAAACCACACTTTTTTCCGCAGGAAATTGCGTTGCCCCGACAAAAAGAACTTTTTCCTCAAATCCCCTCCTGCTGCTTGACGAAGCCGACAAGGCACGGTACAAGAATTCAATGAAATCGACCGCTCCACCAACAGTACTGCCCGGCTCTGCTCCTGCGGTGACCATCCTTCGCCCCAGGTTCTGCCCGTGAAAACCCATCGAATTATCTGGACCCTGACAGCCATTCTCGCCTTCCTCCTGGTAGGCGTCCTGGGCTATATGGGGCTTGAAGGCTTCACCCTGATCGAAGCCATGTACATGTCGGTCATCACCCTGACCTCGGTCGGTTACGGGGAGGTGCGACCACTGTCCGATACCGGCCGAATTTTCACCATGGGATATATTATCATGGGCTTTAGCGGCCTGGCCTTTGCCAGTCATGCCCTGGTCGGCTCCGTCATGGAAACGGTCTGGACCGGAGGCAAGGAGAGAAAAAAGATGAATAAGAAGATTGCCCAGCTCAAGTCACATTTTATCCTGTGCGGCTATGGGCGAGTGGGCGCGGCGGCGGCGGAACATTTCAAGGCCAACCAGGTTGATTTCGTGATCATCGAAAATTCGGCGGAACACTGCCAGCACATCGCGGATCAGGGCCATCTCCACATCCACGGCGACGCCACCCATGAAGAAACGCTGCGGGCGGCCGGGATCAAATCGGCCATTGGCCTGATCTCCCTGCTCAACAAAGACCCGGACAACCTCTTTGTGGTCTTGTCCGCCCGTGAACTCAACCCCACCCTGCACATCATCTCCCGGGCCGAAGATCTTTCCTCGGAGCATAAAATCCTCCGGGCAGGCGCCGATAATGTCATTTCTCCCTTTGCCTCGGCCGGAACCAGGATTGCCGATGCCCTTCTTGTCGCCACGGGCAGACAGGCGAACAAGGAACCCCTTGTCAGTCAGTGGATTGAGGTGCAAGAGGGGTCGAGCATGGCCGGAGCCACCATCGAGGAAGTTTCCCGGCAGATGGGCACCCGCATCTTCGGCCTGCGCCGCGCCGGGCAGGACACCATTTTTCCCGGAGCGGAACTCTCCCTGCATCGGGGGGATGAGTTGCTGGTCCTTCAGGATTTCAGCGAACCGCAAACAGCCGGCGAGGCCATTGCCCCGCACAAGGTCGTGATCGTCGACGACAACCCCGTTATCTTGAGGCTTTACAGCCGTCTGTTACAAAAGGCCGGGTTCATCCCCCTTCCCGCGACAAACGGCCAGGAAGGACTGAACCTGATCCTCACCGAGAAACCAGCGGTGGCGGTGATTGACTACATTCTGCCGCTTCTATCCGGCATTGAAATCTGCAAGGAAATCCGCCGCCACCCGGATTGCGCCGAGGTGAAGCTTCTGCTGTTTACCGCAGATGAGCGCCCCGAGGTCCAGCAGCAGGCCCTGGCTGCCGGCGCCGATCTGGTGATCCGCAAAGGCCCGGAATCTTCCGAGATCATCGAGGCAGTCCAGAAGGTCATCAGAAATCGCCCTGCCCCGACGGACTGAAAGGTGCCCGGCTTCGCCATCCGTTTGCGGCCCGCGCCTTTCACCTTGCGCCTTTTCCCCTGCGCCTTTATGATACGGGCATGAAACAACTTCAGCAAACCATGCCCCTTTGTTTTGCCGGAATCATCGGGCAGAACAAGGCAAAAAAATTGCTGCGCCGCGCCGTAGAGCAAGACCGGCTGGCCCATGCCTTTCTCTTTAAAGGCCCCATGGGGGTTGGCAAAAAGACCTTGGCCAAAACCTTTGCCGCCGCCCTCAATTGCCAAAGGCTGGAAGGCCGCGAACCCTGCGGGCAATGCCCATCCTGTATCAAGTTCCGTTCCGGCAGCCACCCGGATTTCATCGTCATTGAGCCGGAAGGCGCGGCCATCAAGATCAATCAGGTGCGCGAACTTACAAAAGCCTTGGCCTTCCCTCCCCTGGAGGCAAAGATTCGGGTAGCGCTGCTCTGCGATATCCACACCATGCGGCGGGAGGCGGCCAACAGCCTGCTCAAAACCCTGGAGGAACCGCCCGCCCAGACCATGCTTATTCTCACCGCCGACGAGGCGGGCGGTATTCTGCCCACCATCCTTTCCCGCTGCCAGACCGTGCCTTTTTTCCCGCTTCCCCAGACAGAGGTGGCGCACATCCTGGCCCAGGAAGCAGGCATAGAGCCGGAAAGCGCAGCCACCCTAGCGGCCATGGCCGAAGGCAGCCTGGGCCGCGCCAGACTCCTCTTGGTCAAAGATCTGCTGGGTCTGCGCCGAGAAATTGTCGACAACCTGCTGCGGCTTGAGCCGGATACCCCGGCGGCGATCCAGACCCTGGGCGAACTTGCCGAAACAGCCGCCAAGCTCAAGGAAGACTTGAGCGAACTCCTGGAGCTGCTCGCCACCTGGCTCCATGATCTGCTCCTTTTCGGCCATGGCGCGCCAGACAAGATTATCAACCACGATCTTCGCCCAATTTTTCCGGTTGCCTGCCGCCGCTGGTCCGGCAGCCAGCTCTCCGAAAAACTGCGGCTGCTTGAGGCGGCCCGGAAACAACTGGCCCGCAACTGCAACCCCACCGCAGTGTGCGAAGTACTTTTCTTTGGCCTCCTTTAATGGTATGATCGCCTTTTGCAAATGTTCCGTAGCACCACCTCTGCTTTGTCATCGGCCTGCTCGTGTGCAACAGCACACTTCGCAGACCTCTTCCTCGCAGAGGTGGCAACAGCGAAACGGCGCTGCAAAACATTTGCATCTACCCTCCGTAAACATTACTATTTTGCAGCCTGCTGGCTGTTTGAGCGCGATACATGAACGAAACCCCGGAAACACCCCCTGAAGAGCTGGTGCATGAAGACCAGCACAATGCGCCGGAAACCTGCTACACCATTCAGTTCCGGCCAGGGGACCAGTTTTTCTCCGCCGTCTCCCGCATCCAGAACCTCAAGATCGATGAGCTGGTCATGGCCCAGACCGAACACGGCATGGAGCCGGCCATGGTCCACGCCCGAACCCTGCCCTGCCCTGGAAAAACCACGCCGGAAGGCTTGGGCAGCCACCTCATCGTCCGCCGTGGAACCCGGGACGAAACAGAAAAATTCGCCCGCCTGCTCGAACGCGAACAGGAGGCCTTTGCCGTCTGCACCCGCTTCATCGGCACCCATGGCCTGCCCATGAAGCTCATCAAGGTGGAACGTTTTTTAAACGGCAGCAAGATCATCTTCTACTTCACCGCCGACACCAGGGTTGATTTTCGCGAGCTGGTCAAGGATCTGGTCCAGGAATTCCGCACCAGAGTGGAGATCCGCCAGGTCGGGGTCCGCCACGAAACCAAGATGATCGGCGGTCTGGGCTGCTGCGGCCGGGAACTCTGTTGCTCGTCGTATCTCAAGAATTTTGCCCCGGTTTCCATCAAGATGGCGAAGGAACAGGGGCTGCCGCTCAATCCGGCCAAGATCTCCGGCATCTGCAACCGGCTGCTCTGCTGCCTCACCTACGAGTACGACACCTACCACGCCATACGAAAGACGATGCCCAAACCGGGCAAGGCCATCACCGTAGGCGAGAAAAATTACAAGATTGTCAAGGTAAACCCCCTGGAGGAAACCCTCGAGGTCTCCTGGGTGGACGGCCATGAAAGAAATATCATTCTCACCAAGGAAGAATGGAGCCAAGCCAGAGCGACGCAACCCGTCCAAGGTCAAGCCCCGGTCCAACCCCCTGAGGCGGAAGCTCCACCCAGAAGAAAAAGACCCAAACATCACAAAGCCCCCGAAGGGTCTGCCCAATGACCGCGTATTACCTCACCACCCCGATTTTTTACGTCAACGCCCAACCCCATCTGGGCCACGCCTATTCCACCGTGGTGGCGGATGCCGTCTGCCGCTACCAGCGGCTGCTGGGCAAGGATGTCCGCTTCCAGACCGGCACCGACGAACACGGCGACAAGATCGTCCATGCCGCGGCGGACGCCGAGGTTTCCGTAAAGGAGTACGTGGACACAATCAGCGCCATGTTCCGGGCGGCCTGGCCGTCGCTTGCCATCGTGCCGGATACCTTTGTCCGCACCACGGACCAAGGGCACATGGCTGTCGTGCAGGCCATCCTCCAGCAGGTGTATGACCAGGGCGACATCTATTTCAGCGAATACACCGGCCTCTACTGTAAGGGCTGCGAACAGTTCCTCACCGAAAAAGAGCTGGTGGACGGCAAGTGCCCGGATCATCTCACCGAACCGGATCCAATCAGCGAGCAGAATTATTTTTTCCGGATGAGCAAGTACCAGGAGTGGCTCATCGACCATATCAGCAAGCACCCGGAATTCATCACCCCGGAGCGCTACCGCAACGAGGTGCTTTCCTTTCTCAAGGAGCCCCTGGAGGATCTCTGCATCTCCCGGCCCACCACCCGACTCACCTGGGGCATCCCCCTGCCCTTTGACAACCGTTTTGTCACCTATGTCTGGTTCGACGCCCTGATCAACTACCTTTCCGGCCTGGACTACCCGGCAGGCCCGGATTTTGCCCGCTACTGGCCCGCAGCCGAGCATGTCATCGCCAAGGATATCCTCAAGCCCCACGCCATCTACTGGCCCACCATGCTCAAGGCCATGGGGCTTGAACCGTTCCAGCGGCTGCATGTCCACGGCTACTGGAACATGAACGAGACCAAGATGTCCAAGAGCCTGGGCAATGTGGTGCGGCCAGGCGAGCTGGTGGCGGAATTCGGCCCGGATTCGGTGCGCTACTTCCTGCTCCGCGAGATGTCCTTCGGCCTGGACGCCGGATTTTCGCACGAGGCCCTGGTGGCCCGGCACAACTCCGACCTGACCAACGACCTGGGCAATCTCTTTTCCCGCTCGCTGACCATGGTGAAGAACTTCGCAGCAAGCGTTGTGCCCCAGTCGGGCACGCCCTCGGCCCAGGACAGTGAACTTGCCGAAGCGGCCCTGGCCATGCTGACCCAGTACCGCGAACACCTGGACCATTTTGCCTTCCACCGGGCCCTGGCTGCGGTGTGGGAGGTGATCAGCCGGGCCAACAAATACATCGTCAGCACCCAGCCCTGGGAGCTGGCCAAGGACCCGCAACAGGCTGCCCAACTTGGCACGGTGTTGTATACCCTGCTGGAGACGCTGAGGCTCATCACCCTGACCCTGCGCCCCATCATGCCGGAAACCGCAGCCAAGATGGCCGAGGCTCTCGGCACAGCGGGCGAAAACAATCTGACCGACTGCGGGGCCTGGGGTCGGCTCATACCCGGCGCAGCCATAACCCCCGGAGCACAGCTTTTCCCCAGGCTGCAACGGGAAGAAAAAGACAAACCACAACCGCAGAAAACCAAAGCCATGAAAGAACCGAGCACCGAAAAAAAACCCGTTGCGGAGACTGCGCCGGAGACCGAGGGCCTTGTCACCTTCGATGCCTTCCAGAAACTGGAACTGCGGGTGGCGGAGATCATCGCCGCAGAAAAGATCGCCAAGTCCGACCGCCTCCTCAAGCTGACGGTCAAGGCCCCGGAGGAGCGCACCATTGTCGCGGGCATTGCCCAGCATTACCAGCCGGAAGAGCTGGTGGGCCGCCAGGTGATCATCGTCGCCAACCTCAAACCCGCCAAATTGATGGGCGTGGCCTCCCACGGCATGGTCCTGGCCGCCAAGGACGGCGACCGGCTGGTGCTTTCCGCGCTTTCCGGCCCGGTCGCTCCGGGCAGCAGGGTGGCATGAGCAGGAAGGCCCCCTCGGATACCGCGCCGCTCTACCGCAGCCTTGAGGACCAGGCCAGCCAGCACCCTGTCCGTGCCATCAGGCTCACCGGTAAAACATCCCAGCTTCTGGGCCTGCTCATTATCGACAACGACATTCCCGCGGCCGATGTGACTTCGGCCCTAGCGGGATTGCCTTTTCCCGACCAATCCCGCTCGGTAGCGGTGGGCCACGCGAAGGAAAAGCTCCCAGATCTCGCCTGGCTCCGCCAACAACTGGCAATGGAGCTTGCCCAGGTCCAGCAGACCAGACTGCCATGCGCCCTTGTCCTGATCAGGCTTTCCGGGGCCGCCAGCGCCCTGGTTGGCCAAGTGGCAGCTGCGCTTACTCCCTGCCTGCATCCGGGGGATCTGCTCTCCGGCTTCCAAAAAGACGGCCTGGCCCTGATCCTGCCGGGCACCACGGTGGGCAAGGCAAGAAAGCGGGCGGAAGAAATTCGGACCATTCTGCGCAACGCCGCTTCCACCAAGAGTGCAAGCCTGGCCTTGGGAATCGCCGTTTGCCATGCCTATGAGACCATGGCGACAGAGCAGCTTCTGACTTTGGCCGAAACCGAGCTGGCCCGCGCCGCCAAGATGGGCAGCGATGCCATCTGCCAAAGCGCCGCTGTCCGCTCCGAGGATTCCTGCCAGGTAACGGTGGAGGAACGCGCCCAACTGTGGATGCAGCCGCGGAAGGCCTCGCGTGCAGCCGGGATGGCTGCATAATTTGTTGCCTATTTTAACGGACCTCCTGTTGAGAGGGTCGTCACACTTACAGCTTTTTGCAGAGGAAAATCGTCCATGACCGCGAAAACCAAGCGCTCTCCGAAAATCATCTGTATCAGCAGCGGCAAAGGCGGGGTCGGCAAGACCTCCTTTTCGGTCAACGTGGCCACCGCCCTTTCCCAGAAAGGCAAATCCGTCCTCCTCATCGACGGCGACCTGGGTCTGGCCAACGTCGATGTGGTGCTGGGGCTCAACGTCCGCCACACCATTCGGGAAACCATCGAAGAGGGGCGCGACCTGGCAAGCTCCCTGGTGGAGATCAACCCGAAGTTTCATGTCCTGCCGGCCAGCTCGGGCGTGCCGGAGATGGCCAACCTCTCGTACGAAGAACAGGCCCTTCTCACCAGCAGCCTGGAAGAGATCATCGACCGCTTCGATTATGTCTTGATCGACACCGCGGCCGGAATCGGCGACTCGGTACTCTGGTTCAACACCTGGAGCCAGGAAAACATCGTCATTCTGACCCCGGACCCGACCTCGCTCACCGACGCCTACGCCTTGATCAAGGTGCTCCATTCCCGCCACGACAGAAAGCGCTTCCACCTGTTGGTAAACAGTGTACAATCCAAAAAAGAAGGCCAGGATGTCTTCGCCAATATGAGCATGGTGCTGGGACGTTTTCTGAAAATCACTCCCTTGGCCCTGGGCACCATGCCCCAGGACAAAAGTGTCTCCATGGCCATCCGCCAGCAGCGGCCTTTTTTGCTGGGCGCACCGGACAGCAAGGCCAGCCTGGAGATTGTCGCCGTGGCTGAACGCATCATCAATCTGTAACCTGACCGGGATTTTTTGTGTAGCAGCGCAACCCCCGGTTGCATATTTTTTGTTCAACCAAAGAGGAGTGTTATGTTTGTCATCGGTAATTTTCTAGGCGCCCTAGCCACTCTGTTGGACTTTGCCTTGAGCGCCTACATGTGGGTCATCATTGGCCGAGCCATCATTTCCTGGGTGAATGCCGACCCCTACAACCCCATTGTCCGTTTTCTGTACGAGATCACCGAGCCGGTACTCTCCCGCATCCGCCGGGTCGTGCCGATTTTTGGCGGCGGGCTCGATCTTTCTCCCATGATTCTTATTCTCGCCCTGATTTTCTTACGGAGCTTTCTGGTTCCCACCTTGCAGCACCTGGCAAGCAGCATGGGGTCATGAAGTTTTGAGGCACACATAAGGAGCCGGCATGATACTCTCAGCGCAAGACATCCAGTCCCAACAGTTCCATGTCCGTTTTCGCGGTTTTGATGTTGAAGAGGTGGACGATTTTCTGGAAAAAATCGCCGCAGCTTTCCAGACGGTTTCCGAAGAAAACCAGAAACTCAAAGGCCGTCTGGAAACCATGGAAAAGGATTTGGCCACCTACCAGAATCAGCAAAAATCCTTCCAGAGCGCCATCATCGCAGCCCAAAATGTCGCCGACGGGATGAAGGAAAAAAGCCGGGAAGAGGCGGAAGCCACCGTGGCTGAGGCCCAGGAAGAAGCGCATCTGCGGCGGGAAGAAGCCAATCGCGAGATTGCCGAACTGAAAGGGAAGATCGACGACCTGAAAGCCCTTCGGGAACAGACCCGGGATGATCTGCGCCAGCAACTGAAATCCTGCCTGCACCTGCTGGATACGGAACTTGCCGACAATGCCAGGGCGACGGAGCATTTCAGCGCCTCGACTCGCCAGCAGGAACCCCGGCGCGGCAGAATCTATGGCTCTGATCCCCGGACGACCAGCGCCATGGCCGAAGCGGCACCCAGTCGGCAGCAGCGGCAGAGCAACAGCCAGGTCGCTGCCGAGGAAGCAGACCTGGCGGACCTCTACGTCAAGATCGATATCCCGGACAGCGGGATGGGAAGCCTGGCCGCAGACGCGGACGACGATTTTTCCTCCCCGGAAATTTCCCTGCCCTCGGCGCTTTCCGCCCGAAAAGACATGCTGGTCATGGATGAGGACGAGGAAGCAGACCCGGTCCTCCCCGATCTTGACGGCGACATGTCCTTCAGTCTTGAAGATCCGCTGGAAGCCCACGAACCGGCGATCTCTTTCGCCGGAAGCCTGGCAGACGCCAAGAAAAAAACGGCTCGCTTCAATCCCGACGAATCGCCCCTATGACCTATCTGCGGGAGCAGGCTGACGGCGCCGCGGTCAGCCCCTGTCCATCCATGTGCCCAAAGCATCCCGCACCCGCATCGCCGGTCTCCACGGCGATGCGATCAAGCTCTGCATCACCTCTCCCCCGGTGGATGGCAAGGCAAACGCAGCGGTCATCGAATTTTTCGCCAAGCTTTTCAAGATTCCCAAGGCGACCGTGACCCTTGCCAGCGGCGAAGCCAGCCGCGACAAACGCCTTATTCTCGCAGGAATCTCGACAGCCCAGGCCGAAGCGGTGCTGCAACCCCTCCTAACCCCGTAAACTTTTCCTGGGTTGCCTGCCGACCGAGTCTCTTTTTTCTCCACTTGAGATTTGTGGTCCATCTCGGCTACACTAAGATATTCGAAGTCCCTGACGATTCCTATAGTGCTTGACCCCACGCAGACTATGAATCCTGTGAAGATTGGCATCCTTTCCGATACGCATCTTGCCCGCCCCACCGAGACCTTCAAAAAGATCGCGGAGGCCTGCTTCCATGACGCGGACATTATCCTCCATGCCGGAGACCTCACCGATCCGGCAATACTTACGGTATTTCCCGGCAAGGAGGTGTACGCGGTGCACGGCAATATGTGCTCGGCCATGGCCTGCCAGCACCTGCCGAGCCACAAGGAAATACAGGTGGGCGGCTTTACCATCGGCCTGATCCATCGGGCAGGCAACACCTATGATTTTGAACAACGCCTGATCGAAGTCTTTCCGGAAGCGGACTGCATTGTTTACGGCCACACCCACCGACCGGTCTGCCATCGCCTCGGCGGAATTCTCTACATCAATCCCGGCAGTTTCACCGGCACGGGATATGCCGGAGCAGGCGGCACCTTTGCCATTCTTGAGGTCGGGGAAACCCTGCAAGGTCAAATCTACCAAATTCAGGCCAAGCTATGAAAACTCTCTGGACGCCCTGGCGGATGGAATATATCGAGGGCAAGACAGGCGGCAATGGCTGTTTTTTCTGCGCTGCGCCGGACTTGGCGCATTCCGCCGAAGATCTTGTTCTTTACCGGGACCGGCTGTTGGTCGTACTCATGAATCGCTTTCCCTACGCCAATGGACATCTACTGGTGGCCCCGGCCAGGCATGTCGCGGATATCGGCGAATTGAACGCCGAAGAAAACAATGCCTTGGCCGCCATGCTCACACGCGGCACCACAATCCTGCGCCGCCACCTCCAACCGGACGGCTTCAATATCGGCCTGAACCTGGGCGAGGTGGCTGGCGCAGGCGTAGCCAGCCATCTGCACTGGCATATCGTCCCCCGCTGGCATGGGGACCACAACTACATGACCGTGCTGGCCGAGGTGCGCACCATCCCGGAACACATCGACAACACCTTTGCCAGGCTGCTCCCGGACTTTCAGTCACGTTGATTCTCTGGGAAGCCGACGGCCCAGGACCCCACAAACCCGCAGTCTGCGTGAGCTTTTCTTGACATTTCCCGCAAAAACACCTATCAATCGGTGAAAGATACCTAAACCGCAACGCAAAGGCGCAAGGGCGCAGAGTTTTTACTGTTTTTACCCTTCCGGGTTGCCTTTGCGCCTTTGCGTTAATCTTCACTGAAAAACCCATGACCAATACCACACCCGCCTCCGTAAAAATCACCCCCATGATGCAGCAGTACCTTGAAATCAAGGCGCAGCATCAGGACGCCATCCTTTTTTACCGGTTGGGCGATTTCTACGAGATGTTCTTCGACGATGCCGTGACCGCCTCAAAGGTCCTGGGCATCACCCTCACCTCCCGCAACAGCAAGGATGACGAGAACCGGGTGCCGCTCTGCGGAATACCGTACCACGCGGTCTCGTCTTATCTGGCCAAGATGATCAAGGCGGGTTTCAAGGTGGCAATCTGCGAGCAGGTGGAGGACCCGAAAGAAGCCAAGGGCGTGGTCCGGCGAGAGGTGGTCCGGGTGGTCACCCCGGGTCTGGTCACCGACGAGCAGCTCCTCGATGACAAGGACAACCGGTATCTGGCCGCCATCTGCCAAAAGGGTAAAAACTGGGGCCTGAGCCTGCTCGATCTCTCCACCGGCGAATTTCTGGTGAGCGAACGCGAGAATCTCGCCGCTCTGCTGGATGAACTCGGTCGCCTGGCCCCCTCGGAGATCCTGCTGCCCGAAGAGCCCGGCGAGGATTCGCCTCTGGCCAACGAGTTGCTGGCCTATCTGCCGCACAGCTGCCTGACCAGAAGGCCTGCCGCTGGTTTTTATCCGGAAACGGCGCGGCAGAGGCTGCTGGAGCATTTTCGGGTGGTCAACCTGGCCGGGTTCGGCTGCGAGGAGCTGAAAGCCGGAGTTGCCGCGGCAGGTTCCCTGCTCCTCTACCTGCAGGAAACCCAGAAAGCCGCCCTGGACCATATCGAACGGCTCACCCCCATCGAATTCGACCACGTCCTGCTCATGGACGAGTCCTCCCGCCGCAATCTGGAGCTTACCCAGACCCTCACCGGCGGCGTCAGGGAGGGCTCGCTGCTGGACACCCTTGACCTCTGCAAAACCCCCATGGGGGCGCGGCTGCTCAAGAAAAACCTGCTGTTTCCCTTGCAGGAGGTCGAGGCCATCCGGCAGCGGCTGGACACGGTGGAACAGCTCTACCTCGCCCCCCGCCTGCGGGAGGACCTGCGGGAACTGCTGGCCAAGGTCTACGACCTGGAGCGCCTCAATGGCCGGGTGGTGCTGGGCACGGCCAATGCCCGCGATCTCACGGCTCTGAAGTGTTCCCTGGCCCAGCTGCCCGAACTCAAAGAGAAGCTGGCCGGGGCCAATGGTCTGCTGGCCTCCCTCGGGGAG
>Ga0315272_10000296_pt1 | contig 24526 bp, 18 predicted proteins | sample C3_middle_MG_FD_203918 | JGI IMG/M metagenome (GOLD analysis project Ga0315272, IMG submission 203918) | Sediment microbial communities from Yellowstone Lake, YNP, Wyoming, USA - C3_middle | ecosystem: Environmental > Aquatic > Freshwater > Lake > Sediment | place: USA: Wyoming | collected...
ATTGGACCTTGTTTTTGGCCATGGGATTCTCCTTTTAAATGTGCTTTTGGAGAAGTATCCCATACGACCTGGGACAAATAGTGTCCTATGCTTCGGAAAAGTAGCTGAAGATTAGTGGTAATCAGATAAAAAAATACCAATTATTTTTTATGTTCACTTTCTCTTGCCATCTTCTGATACTATTTGTATATTGTTAAGTTTTCTGCCCCGGCAACATCGAAAATCAATTTTTACTTTATATAGAAAGAAAACTTTGAAACCAGGAGAGGTTAGCCCGTGCCTGCCGACATAAAAGCCAGATTACTCGAAGCCGGGAAAGATGAAGGATGCGTAACCCTCAGCTTCCTGAACGACCTGATTCCGGAAGGCAAAGACGCTGATGCCATCGACGGAATTTTCGATTTTCTCAACGAGAATAATATCGAAATAGTCAGCCAGGAGAAATCCGGCAAGAAAAAAACCCTTGATGGCAAAAGCTGGGAAAGCGGCGGGGATGGCCAGCATGAAGAACCCCCTCTGGACGATGACGACGACAAGCTCATGGACGCCGCAGCCCTTGTCTCCAAGGAGGATAGCCCGGAGCCGGAAGAAACAACCACCACCTACCTAAGGGAGATGGGAAAATTCGAGTTGCTCACCCCGCAGGAAGAAGAGAAATACAGCAAGACCATCCGCGAAGGATTTGACGGGATAATCCGTGCGGTTCGCCAGAATCAGCACGGAACCGAGGAACTGCTCCAACTTGTCGAACGCATTGACCTGTGGGAAAAACGGGACCCGACCCTGAAGCCCAAAAAGCAGCATCTCAATTTCATGATGCGCGCGATTGTCAAAACCTGCCAGGCACACCCGAAAAACAAAAAACTCCAGGAAATGCATTGCAAGCTTGAAATGTTCCACCGCTCCATTGAGGTTGCCAAGGATGCCATGATCAAGGCAAATCTTCGCCTGGTGGTCAGCATTGCCAAACGCTACATGCACCAGGGCCTCACCTTGGCCGATCTTATCCAGGAAGGCAATCTCGGCCTGATGCGGGCCGTTTTCCGTTTTGACTATACCAAGGGCAACAAATTCAGCACCTATGCCAGTTGGTGGATCAGGCAGGCGATCACCAGAGCTATTCTGGACAAAACCAGAACCATCCGGCTGCCCGTGCATTTTCTGGAGCTCAGAAGTCAGTTTTTCAAGGCGTTTTATTCGCTCCTTAAGGAATTGGGCCGCGAGCCGACTCCCATTGAAATTTCCGAAAAAACCGGGTTGCCGATGGACAAAATCCTCGCCATTCTGGAGGCCTCCCGGGAGCCCATCTCCCTGGAAACCCCGGTGGGCGACGACGACTCCACCCTGGGAGATTTCCTGGAAAATCAAGAATCGGTTTCCCCTTACGAGGCTGTGCAGAACCAGCAGCTCTCCGACAGGGTTACCAGCATCCTCAATACCTTGAGCACCCGGGAAGAGAAAATCATCCGCCTGCGCTTCGGCATAGGCGAGGACGCGGAATATACCCTTGAGGAGATCGGCAAGCGGTTCAACGTGTCGCGGGAACGCATCCGGCAGATCGAGAAAAAAGCGCTCAACCGCCTGCGGCATTCGAGCAGACGGGAAAAGCTCAAGCATTTTCTGGACTGAGGACCCACCGGTTCCGTTTTTCATTTGCACCGTCTCGCCTGCGACAACACGCCGAATAGCCAGATCAGCCGATAGTTGCTGAATCTTTTCCAGCAGAGAAAGTCCGCAGACAGAACATGCTGCCCCACACAGACCGCAACCCGCTCCTCCCGACGCTCCTGGCCTTTGCTGCCGGAGCAATAACCGCAGGGGCCGACTGGCTGCCGACCGTGGCCTCCCTCTGGTTGCCTGCCGCCCTGATCGCGGCTCTGGCCGCCCTTGCCCTGATCCGGCGGCAGACACGGTTCTGGTTCCTGGCCCTGCTGCTCCCTCTGTTCTTCCTCTGTGGTCTTTTGTACACAGCGTCGTTCCTGTCGCCGAAGCTGCCTGCCCATCATCTCACGCGCCTCATCCCGGAAAAACAAGACGCCAGCCTGACCGGAAAATTGATCCAAAAACCTGTTTTCAGGAATGGAAAAACCCAGCTCATTCTCGAGACGGACAGCATCCTGCTCCCCTCGGCCCAAGCCCCCCTTGCGACAACGGGCCGGGTCACGCTCACAATCAACGCCCCCCTGCTCAAAGGCCTCGTGCCCGGCCAGGACTATCTGGTGCGCGCCCGGCTTTCCCTGCCGGACAAGCTGGCAACCCCTGGCGCCTTTGATTATGCCGGATATCTTGCAGCCGAAGAAATCATGGTCAAGGGCTGGGTCGCCACCCCCATTTTCATCCAGAGCATCTCCCCCCTTGCCGAGAACCGCTCTCCCCTGCCGGGCCCCTATTTTCTTGAGAGATTCCGGCAGCAGTTCGAAGCCTTTCTCCATGCGAACCTTACCCCAGACACCGCCGGGCTGTATCAGGCCCTCCTCATTGGCGACGCTAGCGGTCTTTCGTTGGATGTCGCCGAGATGTACCGGGCAACCGGCATCATGCACATCCTGGCCATTTCCGGGAGCCATCTCGTTGTCGTGGCCTTCCTGACCACCTTCTTCTTCCGCTTTTTGGTCAATCGTTTTCCTTGGCTGCTGCTCCGTCTGCCTGCAAACAAGGTATCCCTGGCCCTCTCGTTTCCCGTGCTCCTTCTCTACACCGGTTTTGCTGGTTTTCAGCCTCCTGTGGTGCGATCCTTGATCATGACCGGCGTTTTCATCGCAGCCATTCTCCTTGACCGTCAATGGTCAAGCCTGAACAACCTTGCCATTGCCGCTTTCTGCATCCTCCTGCTCAATCCGCTCAGCATCCACACCGCCTCCTTCCAGCTCTCCTTTGCCGCCACTGCGGCAATAATCCTCGCCATGCCGCGCCTTGCTGCCTGGCGGCCCCAAGAGGGCAACCGCTCTCCCTGGCAAACCCTGCGCTATCTCCTCATTTCGGGACTTTTCATCTCCTGCGCGGCCTTTCTTGCCACAGCCCCGCTCGCCCTGTTTCACTTCAACAGAATCTCCCCGATGGGGCCGATCACCACCCTGCTGGTCACGCCTTTCCTCTGCTTCTGGACCCTGCCATTGGGCCTGATGGCCATCCTCACCCAGCCGTTTGCCCCGACTGTGGCGGTATTTCTTTTAAAGGCAGGCGCTCTTGGCATCCAGATTTCCCACGCGCTGACCGCCTTTCTTGCCGGCCTGCCATTTTCCTCGCTCTGGCTCCCGACTCCGGCCATGCCTCTGCTGATCCTTTCCTACGTGCTCCTTCTCCTGATCTTCCATGGCAAACGTCCGCTTCCCATCTTGGCCATGCTTGCCTGTTTCGTTCTGCTGCTTTCCGGCTATACGCCGCTACCGAAATGGCATGACAACTCGGCACATGTCTCTTTTTTGGCCGTGGGAAGCGGCAGCGCCACAGTCGTGGAACAGCCCGACAGCCGCGTCATCCTCATCGACGGCGGCGGACCGCCCACCGGACTTTTCAATGCAGGAGAACGGGTGATTGCGCCATTTTTATGGCATCGGCAGATCAGGCGGGTGGAGCAGATTATCCTCACCCATGCCCATGCCGATCATTTCAACGGCCTGCCCTGGATTATCAAGAGATTTCAGCCAAAAATCCTCTGGCTCAGCGAAACCAGCAGTCAGGAACCAGGCTTTGCCGCTTTTCTGCACGAGGCGAAACAGGCAGGTTGCCAAGTACGGGTTGCCAAGGATGGCGATGTGCTTGTCAGGGATGGCAACGGCTTTGCCGTCACTTGCCTAGCCAACCTTGCCCTTGTCGATGGCAAGGACCAGGCAGCGGGCAGGAAATCCATCCAGGACAACCCGAACAACAGAGGGCTGATCCTGCGCCTGGACAATGGCGCCAACACCTTTCTTTTTCCAGGGGATATCGAAAAGGACTACGAGGAACATATCTTACAGAAGGGGAGCCTGCTCAAGGCCGATGTTCTCCTGCTGCCCCACCATGGCTTGGGCTCGTCCGGCAGTGCCCAGTTCATGGTGGCCGTGAATCCGCGCTACTGCGTGATGTCAACGGGCAAAAAAGAGCCATTTCCACCGGCGCAGTATCGGAACTCCGAGGCCGACATCTTTTCAACGGCCCGGCATGGCAGCATCTTCTTCCTGTCCGACGGAAAAACCATAACCGCCCGACCTTATCAGCCCGCCGATGATTCGCTGTAAACCCCCACGGGCCTTGATCAGCCTTTAGGCGTCGGTAAAATCCGTGGGCGGCTTCTTGAGAAACTGGGCAAATTTACTCTTGTCAATGCAGTTTATGTAAGCGTCATCCCCGGAGATCCAGCCTTTCTTGATCAAATCCATGATCGCGTCATCCAGGGTCTGCATCCCGAATTTTTTGCCGGTCTGCATGGCGGAGGGAATCTGGTAGGTCTTGCCTTCGCGGATCAGATTCCGCACCGCCGGGGTGCAGATAAGAATCTCCAGCGCGGCGCAGCGCCCCTTGACATCCACCCGCTTGAACAGGGTTTGGGAAACCACGGCCTTCAGGGCATCCGCCAGGGTGGAGCGAACCTGGGCCTGCTGACTGGACGGGAAAATCTCGATGATCCTGTCCACGGTCTTGTTGGCATTCAGGGTGTGCAGGGTGCCGAAGACCAAATGGCCGGTCATGGCCGCTTCCATGGCAAGGGCAATGGTTTCCAGGTCACGCATTTCGCCGACCATGATGATATCCGGGTCTTCACGGAGCGCACCGCGCAAGGCCGCGGAAAAGGACTGGGTGTGCAGCCCCACCTCCCGATGATTCACGATACAGTTCTGGCTCTTGTGCACGAACTCGATGGGGTCTTCGATGGTCAGGATATGGTCCTTCCGCACCTTATTGGCCTGATCGACAATGGCGGCCAGGGTGGTCGATTTACCGCTGCCTGTGGGACCGGTGACCAGAACCATCCCCTTGGGCAGGGTAGCGAGCTGCGAAACAACCAGAGGCAGACCCAACTGATCGCAGCCCAGGATATTGCTGGGAATCTCACGAAACACCGCGCCGATCCCGTATTTTTGCATGAAAAGGTTGCCGCGGTAACGGGCAAGCCCGGCAATTTCGTAGCCGAAATCCACATCGCCGGTCTCCTCGAAAACCTTCACCTTTTCTTCGGAAACAATCTCATAGAGCATGGCCTTGAGCTCGTCATTGCCAAGAGTCTTGTACTTGACCCGCTCCATCTCGCCCCGGATACGAAGGATCGGCTGCTGCCCGGAAACCATATGCAGATCCGAGGCGCCCTGTTCGTTCATCAGTTTAAAAAAAGCATCGATCTGAGCCATGCAAAAAACTCCTGTAGTCAGCCGGTTGAAGGTCTCTTGAGGAAATAAGCCTGAAAAAGAAGGCTTCATCCGTACAGCATTTATGCACCAGTAGTGCTAGTATATAGATTCGTATAAAATTACTCCACGCAAAAAAACAAGGCCATGGGCAAATTGCGCACCAAAGAAATGACCCGATTCATTGATCTGCATACCCACTCAACCTGCTCGGACGGGTTATTGACCCCGGCGGCCCTGCTGACCCTTGCCGCCCGCCGGGGGCTTGCGGCCATCGCCCTCACCGATCACGACACCGTTGCCGGGCTTCCCGAGGCTCTTGCCCACGGCAGAGCCACCGGGGTTGAGGTTCTCCCGGGCATAGAGATAAGCAGCGGCCTCAATGGGGTTTCGCTCCATATTCTGGGCTACGGCTTCAACCATGAACATCCCGGCTTCCTCGCCTTTGTCGAAAGGCTGCAACAGGCCAGACGCAACCGCAACCAGGGGATACTGGAGCGCCTCCAGGCCCTTGGCATCTCCATAACCAGCGAGGAGTTGGCCCAGATTGCCGGAGACCAGGTAGGCCGCCCCCACTTCGCCCGCCTGCTTGTCCAAAAAGGCCGGGCCAAGAATACCCAGGACGCCTTCAGCCGTTACCTCAAGCGCGGCGGTCCGGCCTTTGTGGAACATGTCAAACCCCAGGCAAACGAAGTAATCAGCCGCATCGCCGAGGCCAACGGCCTGGCGGTGCTCGCCCATCCGGCCTGCTCAGACCCGGGCCTTGAAAAAATCCCCGCCCTCGTTGCCCAGCTCACGGATTACGGGCTGGCAGGACTTGAAGCCTTCTACCCAACCCATTCCAAAAAAGTATACCGCTTCTTGCAAACCCTTGCCGCACAACACGGTTTATTCCTCAGTGGCGGCACGGACTATCATGGCGACACGCACTCGGTCACCCCGCTGGGAGGCAACACCAAAACCATCCGCGTTCCTCTCCAACTCCTGCATGAGATCAAACAACGGCTGTCAAACATTGAGTTGGCCCATGAATAAGCAGCTTTTCTTCCGCCAAAAACTTATTTTTCAAGACCCGGCTTTTTTTACCAAGAAACGAGATTGACTTCCCAGCCAGCCAACAGTACTACAGATAAGTTCTCGCAGATATTGCCCCAGAGAACCTTTGCTCAAGACAGAAGTTTTTTCGCTACACCTTGGGAGCCGATAAGGAACAAAGACGGGTAATCGCATGACGGGCGACGAATACATCCTCTCCATCCTCAAAAAATATGACGTTCCACGCGGGCCTGAGTCTGCCGCGGAGCAGGCAGCAGGCCGTATTGCCCCCAAGATACAGCGTTGGGCGGGAGACTGGCTGGCAGATCTGTCGTATTCCGGCTCCTACGCCAAACAGACCGCCGTGCATGGCGCAACCGATGTGGATCTCTTCATCGCTTTAAAATCCGAAATGCCAGGGACCTTGAAAAAAATCTATGACGAGCTGTTTACCCTGGCCACCTTGCATGGCTGGAATCCCCGCCGTCAGGATGTGTCCATTGGTATTTCCATAAACGGCCTGAACCTCGACCTGATTCCCGGTCGGGCGCAAGCAGGTTGCGAGAACTATCACGACCTGTATTGGCTCAAGTCCGATTCCTTGCGGCAAACCAACGTGCATCTCCATGTGGATACGGTGGCCAAATCACATCGCCTCCGTGAAATCCAGGCAATCAAGATATGGCGGCACATCCACCAGCTTGACTGGCCTTCCTTATATCTTGAGCTTTTTGTGATAAATGCCCTAACCGGAAAAGACACCGACTCCCTTGCGCATAACGTCCTACATACGCTGGACACGATTGGGGAAGCGCTGGAAACCACCTGCATCGTTGATCCAGCCAACCTCGACAATGTGCTTTCTCGTGATTTAACGCCGGAAGACAAGAAAACCATCGCGGATCAGGCAAAAAAAACAGCCGCGCAACAACACTGGGAAGACATTATCTGCTAAAACCCAAAACACTCATGAAGAGAAACCTCTCCATTGCGTCCCACCCCCTTCCGCCGGACCCATCCTTTTTTTTTCGCTTGATCCCTTTCCGCGAATAGCCCTATGATATCCATACTGTTTATCCCGTTTTTTTTCAGCACCTTGTCTCTTTAAGAAAAATACCCAGCAAGGACACGCTCCACATGGCCAGAAAATACAAAGTCCTCATTATCGATGACTCAACCAGCATCCTGAAGGCTCTTGCCAGGGCATTTGCCGACACCCCCTATGAGATCACAACCTGCAACGATCCCGTTAAATCCTACGAGATGATCGAGGACGAACATTTCGACATCGTCATCAGCGACATCATGATGCCGGAACTGGACGGACTTTCCCTGTTGCGCAAAATCAAAAACTACAACGGCACCATCCAGGTGATCATGATCACCGGCTACATCACGATCAACAATACCCTCAATGCCTTCCGCTATGGGGCAAACGACATTTTTTTCAAACCGTTCAAGGACATGCAGGATCTCATCGACGCCGTGGATGCCGCCGCCAGGAAACTCAACCGCATCAACGAAATCCTGAAAACGCTGGCCAGCGAGAAAGGAAACTGACATGCAGTACGATGTTGACCCTGACGCACTCCGAGGCTTTATCGATGAGTCCAACGATTCACTCCAGGGAATCGAAGCGGACTTCATCGCCCTGGAAAACGACCCAGCCAACGCCGAGATCATCAACAGAATCTTCCGACCGGTACACAGCCTTAAGGGCAATTCCGGCTTCTTTGGCCTCACCAACATAAACAAGTTCTCCCACCGCCTTGAGAATCTCCTTGACGCCTGCCGCAAAGGAGAAATTCTCATCAACAAAAAAATCATCGACATCCTGCTCAAAGGGGTCGAATACCTGCAAGCCATGCTCGACCGGGCTCAACAGAACCCTACCGAAGTGGCTTTCCTCCCGGAAGAAAAAGAATTCCTCGCCCAGGTGGAGGCGCTCCAGCCCATTGCCGCAACCGGCTCCATCCAGAGTGTCATCACCCTGGAAAAGCTCCTCCATGAATTCCTGGATCTTGGCCAAAATATCCACGCCCACCCCCTGATCCCAGGGTTGCTGGATCAGATTGAAAAAACAAATATTGATCTCCAGTCAATTATCGCCGCAAAAAAACAAAAAGGGCCGAGCAGCGCCTACTCCCCTGATAGCCAATACTTTCTGGACGACCGGGATTTCAGCAGCCAACTGGCCCAGTTCGGTCTGGTCCTCGAATTTCTTGTAAACAAAAAAGCCGCGGGCAAAGAACTCCTGCATGCCTTTGCCCAGGCCTTAGCCCAGGTGGGCGAAGCCCTGCAAAGCAACCATGCCATTGCCGGAGAGCTTGACGAGCTTTTTTCCATGCGTAATTTCCTTGATGACCCCCTGATGGTGGCCAGCGATGAATACAACATCCTCTGCCGAAAACTCCTCAACTCGGTGATCGGCTGTTTTGAGGCCAGACCAAAGGCTGGCAGCACCCGTTTGGGCGAGATCCTGATGGAGCAGCAGCTTGTCAGCGAAGCGCAAATCTCCGCAGCCCTTGGCCAGCAAAAAAAGATCGGAGAATTGCTCCTCGAACAGGGAATTATCCAGGAAAACGATCTAAAAATGGCCCTGGCAATCCAGGACAAACGGGCCCTTGATGCCCACATCAAGGAAGCCAAGAATGGCGAGCAGACAAAAACCATCCGCATTGATCAGGCGCGGCTCGACAACTTCGCCAATTCCGTGGGAGGGCTTTACATCAGCCTTGATTCCCTCAATTTTCTCAAAAAACAATTGGAAGCAAACCAGACGAATTTCAAGTTCGTCGCCAGATTCGACGGCATCATCAATGCGCTTGACGAACAGCTTGAAAAACTGCACGCCAGCATCATGAGCATCCGCAGGGTGCCGGTCAAATCGCTGTTCCAGCGATTCCCCAAGGTGGTCCGTCAGCTTTCCACCTCGCTCTCTAAAGAGGTCCACTTCACCATCACCGGGGAAGAAACCGTTATAGACAAAGACCTGATGGAGAAGGTCGAAAACCCCCTGGTCCATATCCTGCGTAACTCCCTGGACCACGGCCTCGAAACACCAAGCGCGAGAAAAAAAGCGGGCAAGCCGGAACAGGGTAACCTCACGCTGCATGCGCGGGCGGACGAGAACAATGTCTACATTATTATTGAAGACGACGGTCTGGGCATCGATCCGAAAAAAATGAAGGAAGTTGCCATAAACAAGGGGTTCATGACCGCTGAAGAACTTAAACGTTTGAGCGACCGGGAGCTGATCAACCTCGTTTTCCGGCCGGGATTCAGTTCGGCCGAGAAGGTCAGCGAAGTGTCGGGGCGCGGGGTGGGCCTGGACGTGGTCATGTCCGGCCTCAAGGAATGCAACGGCAGCATCCAGCTCGATTCCGTGGTAGGCAAAGGCACCAAGGTTTTGCTCACCGTGCCGCTTACCAAAACCCTGGTCACCAAGGATGCCATGCTCGCGGAATCAGGCGATGAGACCTATGCCATTGCCTCCGATGAGATCACCACAGTCATCGAAACAGAAAACATCATCCCGCTCCTTGCGGAAAACCACTGCATCGCATATGATGGCGCAATTCTGCGGCTTATTGAACTCAACACCTTCTTTTACCCGAAAGTCTCCTCGACCTTGGCCGACCTGCATAATAAAGTTGTTGTGGTCTGCAAGCCCCATGGGGTCGGCCTGCTGGTTGATCGCATCCTGTCCCACCAGAAGATTGTGGCCAAAGAATTTGGCGACGGATACAAAAAACTACAAAAAATCAATGGAATTTGCGGATACACCATCATGGGCAACGACGATATTATCCTGATTGCCGATATCAAGGAAATTGCCGAGCATGCCGCATAGCATGATGCCTCCTTTCACTCCAAGACGTTTCCCAAAAAAATCCACCGCTGCAAGGCTGACCGCACATGAACACTGTACTGATTGTTGATGATGAGCCAAATTACCTGATAGTCCTCTCCGAACTGCTCCGCGAAGAAGGCTTAGGGATCTTTACCGCCGGAAACGGGGAAGAAGCCCTTAAAATCCTGAATGAAACCGATATCGACCTGGTGATTACCGACATGCGCATGCCCGGGCTTGATGGCCTGGGGCTGCTCAAAGCGGCGAAAACCCTCAACCCGGATCTGCCTGTTATCATGGTCACCGCCTTCGGCGAGGTGGAAATGGCCGTGGCCGCCATGAAAGCCGGGGCCTTCAACTATCTCACCAAGCCCTTCAACAACGACGAACTGGTGCTGAACACCACCAAGGCCCTGGAGCATTACGCCGTGCTCCGCGAAAACATGCGGTTGAGGGAGGAGATGCGCTCCCGCACCTCTTTTGCCAGCATGGTCGGCAAAAACCAGAAAATGCAGGCCATCTTCAACCTCATCGAAAAGGTGGCCCCGACCTCGACCTCGGTCCTGATCACCGGCGAATCCGGCACCGGCAAGGAGCTGGTGGCCAGGGCCATCCACTGCAACAGCCCGCGGGAAAAAGCGCCGTTCATTTCCATCAACTGCGCGGGGCTGCCGGAAAATCTCCTGGAAAGCGAACTCTTTGGCCATGAAAAGGGGGCATTCACCGGGGCCATCGCCTTGCGCAAAGGCCGGTTCGAACTGGCCGACACCGGCAGCCTTTTTCTCGACGAGGTCGGCGAGATGGCCATGCCGCTCCAGGCCAAACTACTGCGCGTTCTCCAGGAACGCAACTTTGAACGGGTCGGCGGCAGCCAGACCCTGCGGGTTGATGTCCGAATCATCGCCGCGACCAACCGCGATCTCAAGGATGAGGTGGACAAAGGACATTTCCGGGAAGATCTCTATTACCGGCTCAATGTGCTCCACATCCATCTCCCCCCCCTACGAGAACGCACCGATGATATCCCCATGCTGGTTGCCCATTTCGTCAGCAAATACGCCGGGCAGCTGAACAAACCCAAACTGGAGATTGCCACGGAAACCGTGCGCTTTCTCATGACTCTGCCCTGGGAAGGCAACATCCGGGAGCTGGAAAACACCATCGAACGGGCAGCCATTCTCTGTAGCAAAAACCTGATCCGCCCCGAAGATGTCCAGCCCGAGACCATGACCGACAAGGAGCCCATGCAGTGGCTCAACGGCTTTGACCTGGAACATGCGATCCCGGCCAACACCCCCCTGCCCGATGTGCTTGACGGCATTGAAAAGAAAATGGTCCTCTCCGCCTTGAACAAGGCGAACTATGTCCAGACAAGAGCGGCGGACGCCTTGGGAATCACCAAGAGCCTGCTTCAATACAAGATGAAAAAACACGGCATCCTTAAACGCTAACAAACTGCTTGGGTATTGAGGTTGAAGGCGGAAGGCTGAAGTATCCTAAACAAAAACTTCGGCCTTCGGTCTATCCACCTGAACCCCCACCCCAGGTTCCCCGGCCATGAGCTTTTCCTGCAAAAACTACGACTACAATGACGACAAATGCATGATGCTCAAGCAGGACTGTATCCCCGGTCGACCGGGGTGCGTGCTTGAAGGCCGGGTAATTTTAAGTGAAGCGCTCACTGACCGGATCAAGGAACTGGAGCAGAAAAAGACCTCCGGCAAAACAGAAAAGAAATAACCTGCCCCATGAAAGACGAAACCAGGGTGGCGGTTGTCGGTTGCGGCCCGGCCGGTCTCATGGCCGCCACTGTCTTAAGCGAAGCAGGCCTGTCGGTGGATATCTTCGACGCAAAGGCCTCGGCTGGCTGTAAATTTCTGGTTGCCGGTCGCGGCGGGCTGAATCTCACCCATTCGGAACACACCGAGGCCTTTGCCGCCCGCTACGGGAATAACGCCGAAATATTCAGAAAACTCCTTGCCGGTTTTTCACCCGACGACCTGCGCACCTGGTTGCGCGGACTCGGGGTGGAAACCTTTGTCGGCACCAGCGGCCGGGTTTTCCCCAAAGACGCCGCCGCTCACGACATTCTGAAAATATGGGTTGAAACCCTGGGCAGGCGTGGGGTTGTGTTCCACTACCGGCACCGCTGGCAGGGATTTGCCCAAACGGGCGCCCCGCTCTTTCTTAGCGAGACCGGCGAGATCCTCAAATTCCCGGCCAAAGCCTTGCTCCTTGCCCTGGGCGGCGCAAGCTGGCCCCAAACCGGCTCAGACGGAAGCTGGACCGCTTTCCTCACCGCCGTAGGTATCCATCTTGAGCCATTCCGCCCGGCAAACTGCGGAGTTGAGGTGGCGTGGTCCGAGCATTTCCGTGCTCGCTCCAGCGGCAAACCCCTCAAGAATCTCCTGCTCCAATGTGGCGAGCGGCAGGCCACAGGCGATGTAGTGGTGACCACCCACGGCCTGGAGGGAGGACCTGTCTATACTTTGAGCGCCGCAATCCGCGACCTGCTGGAAAAGGGCACCCCCGTTCCCCTTCTCCTCGATCTCAAGCGCGATCTGCCGCTGGAACGCCTTAAAGAAAAAATTGCGCACCCACGCGGCAAGGAGAGTCTCGCCAATTTCCTGCGCAAAGCCATACACCTCACCGGGCCGGCCTATTCGCTGCTCCACGAAATCTGCTCCCCGGAAGATCTGCAAAACCCGGAGGTTCTTGCGGAACGCATCAAAAATCTTCCCATCCCTATCGTCAACACCAGACCGCTTGCCGAGGCAATTTCCTCCGCCGGGGGCATCGCCTTTGCGGAGGTGGACGCGGACCTCATGCTCCGTAAGCTTCCGGGGGTATTCGTAGCCGGGGAAATGCTGGACTGGGAAGCGCCAACCGGGGGTTACCTGTTGCAGGGCGCCTTCACCACCGGGCACCTTGCCGCCCAAGGCCTCCTCAAATGGCTGGACCGCACGCCCAACCCATGAAAACACCCCGCCGGGTTATTTCTCCGCTTGCAATCACAATAAATTTATCGGACAATCCATCCTGTTAAGATGCGATGCCGTTGTGGTATAAAGAAACATCGGGCTGCACGATTTCCCCATCCCAATAAACATTTTTTACACGGAAACCCGCCATGAAGATCTCCATCACCTACTGCTCACAGTGAAACTACCTGCCACGGGCTTCCAGGCTGGAAGCCGAGCTTAAAAAACAATTTGCCGCCGAGGTTGAACTCATCCCCGGCTCAGGCGGCATCTATGAGATCGTGGCCGATGGCCGCCCGATCTTTTCAAAAAAGACGGCCGGTCGTTTTGCCGAACCCGAGGAAATCATCAGCCTCATCCAAAGCCACGGGTAACAAAAAGGCCTTCCAACGACCATGACCGCGCCACCGGAAACAGCAGCGTTCCTTACCCTCCTGGATGCACTTGACGCCCAGGAAGCCAACAACCAACGCTGGCTGCTCAACGACAACACCACCTATACCCTGGGTCGGGTCGCCAACACCGATATTACCCTTCCTTACTCCTGGGTGTCGCGGAAACACGCCATGATCCAGAGGGAAGAAAGTGGCCGTTTCAATCTTCTCGATCTGGGAAGCTCCAACGGCACCTTCATCAATGGCCGGAAAATCCACACCCCCGTCACCCTGCAAAACGGCGACTGCATCGGCATCGGCAGCACGCGTCTTTTGTTCCATCAGGACACCGCCCCAGCCCGGACATCAACGGCGCCCGGCCCGGATCTCGATGAAATGACCGTGGCCTTTGTCCAGAAACAGATCATCACCATCCTGATCTGCGATATTCATGAATTCACCAAACTCTCCGAAACCATGGGGGACCAATGGGTTTCCCAGCTTCTCCAGCACTGGACCGGCAGGGTAAGCAAGCTGGTGAACAAACATGACGGGATTGTCGACAAATTCATCGGCGACGCGGTCATGGCCCTGTGGGCTGGGCCAAATCTCCGGGACAACATCCACCAGGCTCTGAAAACCGCCATTGCCATCAATGTCTTCACCAGCAATCTCGGCAAGAAAGTGCCGGATCTCCCTTGGCCTTTGCAGGTCGGGGCGGCCCTCAACACCGGCGAGGCCATGCTGGGAAACCTTGCCCAAGACGGGCAAAACAACTACACCGTGATCGGAGACGTGGTCAACGTGGCGTTTCGCCTGGAAAACATGACCAACACGCAGGAGGACCTGGATATGGTGATGGGCTGCGACGCCGCCACGCACCTGCTTGCCCCCGAGACTTTTTTTAAAAAATATTCATTCCGGGTGAAAGGAAAACAGGAAGCGGTTGATGCCTATGGTTGCAGCTTCTCCCAGCTTTCCGCCTATCTTGGACAAAACGCCGGGCTGCTCGGCGCCGCGTGAAAATTCTGGAGAACTGAAGAGAACATGATCCCCGAAACCAAAAAATTTATCCGGATTGTCTCCGATTATCTCCTCGCGGAAGACCGGAAAATCGATTTCAACGTTTACACCAAGCCTCCCAACAGCAACAAACCCATCCTGCTGATCGCGGCCAACACCAATATCGCCGACATCAAAGACACCCTTGCCAGAAAAAGCCACGGGCCGCTTTTTATTACCCAAGAATCCTCCAAGAAGTTTGATAATTTCATGGAGGATTCCCTGGGGTCCATTATTAAAAATGTGGACATAACCCTTGAGCAAAAATCCTCGGTCGTGCATGCCTGCGCCACAAACATCATCCGGGATGTTTTTGATGACCCCCGGAGCGGCAAAAACATCTCCCGCGCCAAGAGCATAACCAGCAACATCCTCGAACTTACCCTGGCGGACACCCAGTCCATCCGCCACCTGCTTCGCCTGGGCTCCCACGACTATTACACCTTTTCCCACTGCGTGAATGTCGCGGTCTTTGGCGTTGGCCTTTGGCTGATGATCAGCAAAGGCGACGACGCGAAACTCCACGATTTTGCCCTGGGCTGCATCCTGCACGATGTGGGAAAAAGCCAGATCTTGGACAGTATCCTGAACAAACCGGGGAAACTTGACTACGAGGAATTTGAAATCATCAAAAAACATCCCGGTCAGGGCCACTGGCTCATGACCAAGCACGTATCCGAAGTTACCCTCGATGTGATTCTTCACCACCACGAAAAAATCAACGGCAATGGCTACCCACACGGCCTCAAAGGGGACCAGATTTCCGACAACGCCAAAATCGCCACGATTGCGGACGTGTACGACGCCTTGACAACTCACCGCCCATATGCCGGAGCACGACGGCCCCTCAGCGCCCTGACCCTGATGAAAGAAGAGATGACCGGCCACTTCGAGCAGAAACGATTTGAAGATTTCATTCTGTTCTTAGGAGGGAGGTCGGCCTGAGACAGATGTAAGCGATCACAGAGCACCGCATCTGCTTCGCAGTCTAGCTACGCTCGCTTAGCTGTCATCGGCCTGCTCACATAGGCGGGGGCTATAGTTCGCAGACCTCTTTCGCGCATCTGCGGCACTCTGCAATCACTTACAGATAAACACACCCCTTCACCCCCCAAGCGACAAGGAGCAACGCAGCATGTGGTCATCGAAAGACGTGTATTATATCTCGGACAGCACCGGAATTTTGGCGACAAACCTGGGCCAGGCCTTGATCTGTCAGTTTCCGGAAATAAATTTTCACGAAGAAAAATTTCCCTTTGTCCTCAATCGGGAGGAAGCGAAAAAAATACTGGACTATATCCTGAAAAAATCCACTGGTCGGCGACCCCTGATTTTCAGCACCATCATGACCAAGGATATCCGCGCTGTTTTCGATTCCCCCGAGGTCGAACTTTTTGACGCCTTTGAATTTTTTATGGCCCGGCTGGAAGGCTGTCTTGAGGCAAAGGCCCTGGGCGTTCCCGGCTTTTCCCGGCACATCGACAATATGACCATGGCCAAGCGGGTCGAAGCCATCCACTACTGCCTGGAACATGATGACGGGGTCAACACCCATGAGCTGGACGAGGCAGAGGTCATTCTGTTGGGGGTTTCCCGCTCCGGCAAGACCCCGGTCAGCGTATATCTGGCAACGCAAATGGGGTTGAAATCAGCAAACTTCCCCCTCACCGCCGAATATCTCCGGGAATATACCCTGCCGGAGGGAATCATCAGAAACAAAAAACGCGCCATCGGCCTGACCACCACCCCGGAAGTACTCCACAGTGTCCGGGAAAAACGATACGCGGACAGCAATTATGCCAAACGCTCCACCTGCAGCGAGGAACTCCAGACCGCCGAAACCATCTTTCACAACCACCATATCCCCATTGTCTCCACGGCGGGCAAATCCATCGAGGAGGTCGCCACCCAGGTTTCCCAGGAGCTGGGTCTTTCCAAAAAACCGGCCTCGCTGAACGAACGCTCCTGATATTTTTACGGCAGCACACCTGCCCTTGGCCATTTTTTCCAATAAGCCGTTTTTTCACATGCCGCCCGACCAGACATCATGGTATGGTGCGCTAAACAACAAGGACTGCCAATCTTCAGGGCCGCGGTTTGCCCTACACCACCAGCCGTCTGAGGTTTTTCGTGGCGCCATTATTGTACACCGTATTCCTGCTGCTGTTGGGCTGTCTCCTGCCGGATAACGCCCTGGCCTTTCAGCCTCATGCCTATTCCGGGCTGTACATCCATCAGCTCGCCCACTTTTTCCTGATTGTCTCCCTTTTCTTTTTTGCCGTAAAAGCCCGCCAAACCCGTCTCGCTTCCCTCAAGGGCTGGCAATACATCATCACCGGGACCTGGCTCCTCATGCTCTGGAGCGCCGCCACCATGGTGGGACATTTTCTTGACCTGGACATAAGCGAAGACGCCTTGTTCCTGCCGCCCGGAGCAAACATCCCCCTGCTCCGCCTGAGTGGCTGGCAGGAGGCCTTGTACTATATCCTGAAATTCGACCATTTCATCGCCGTGCCGGCCATGTTTCTTTTTTATCGAGGACTCAAGCTGCTCCGGGAAGGACAAGCAGCGTCATCTTCTTCTGGGCAGAACCGGTCATGATCACCATCTCCATGCTCCCGGTCTGGATTCTTGATTTCGGCGGAGCCGTGGCCCTCATTGTTCTTTCAGGACTCTGTCTCAAGCATGCCCATGCCCTGGCCCGCGCCGACCGGGAAAGCCCCTTGGCCATCTTTCTCCTCTGGTTCTGCGGAGCGCTTTTCGCCCTTGCCTTGTCGCGCTCCAGCGGACACATCCTCAAACACCTCCTCACCTTGTCCGGCAAGGAAGATTTGTGGCTGTTCCTGGCCCCGTACAGCGGGTCGATCAACAGCATGACCTTCATCGTCATCGCCTCCGTAACTCTATTTTTCAACCGAATCGAAACCATCATGGAACGGATGGTGCGGGACCGCGAGAAAATCGAAAAAAACAGCCAGGATCTCTTCCGCCTGAACAAGGACATTGAGGCAGTCATCGCTGAGCGGACCAGGGCGGCCATGGCCCTGCGCATCGCCCATGAGGTGCGCAACCCCGTCACCATCATCGGCGGCATGGTGCGCCGACTTCTCAACGCCTATCCCTCCGAAGAAGAGGGCCGGTTGAAACTGATCCACATTCTTGATCAGGCCCGCAAGCTTGAAAATTTGGTAAGCAAATTCGAGTCTGTCCGTCCTGAATCAAAAAAAATCTTCGCACCCCTGGATCTCAACCCCATTGTCACGGAGGCGATGGAATCGGTGCAGGAAGAAGCCCGGCTCAAAGAAGTCAGCCTTGTCCCCGCCCTCAGTCCGACCCCTCTTTTTTTCCATGGCAACAGTTCGCTCATCAAAATCGCCATTGCCCATCTGCTCCGTAACGCGGTGCATGCCTGCGGCAAGCAGAACCGGATCATCATCGCCACGGAGATGACCTCTTCAGGCTGCCAGGTCAAAATCACCGATGATGGCCCAGGAATCTCCAAGGAAATGCTCGAGGTTATCTTTGACCCCTATCTGCATATCAACCGGCTGAGCACCGGCCTGGGCCTGCCCTATGTCAAACAGATCATCAACGAACACATGGGCACGGTCACCGTCACCAGCGAGCAGGGCAAAGGCGTTACCGTCCTGATCATCCTGCCGACCCACCTTGGCGAACTCACCGGCGTTGCCGGTGGCAGCTACGCCATCTGAGGTTTCTTTTCCGCCAAGCAACATCTATAGAAATACCAGACGTAATGTGCTATGATGTGCGATTGTTCTTTTCCTCAACAGACAATCTCAGCGGATAATGCACACCCATGCTTGCCATCAACCAACTTTCCATCCAGTTCAGCGCCTAACACCTGTTCAAGAATGTCTCGGTCCGCGTCCATCCCGGCGAAAAAATCGGTCTGGTCGGCGTCAACGGCGCGGGAAAATCCACCCTGCTCAAGATCATGGCGGGCGTCAAGCATGTGGATGACGGCGTCCTGACCCGGTCCAAAAACATCTCCATCGGCTATCTGCCCCAGGAAATTACCGCTTTTCCTCCGGGCCGCACCCTGTTTGAGGAAGCGAAAACCGCCTTTGCCGAAGCCCTGGCCCTGCAAAAAGAACTCGACCAGGTCAATCATGCCCTGGGTCAGGTGCCGCCGGAAGACCCCGGGTTCGCCGACCTGCTCCACCGCCAGGGAGATCTACAGCACCGGCTGGACCAGTCCGACATCTTTACCATGGAGTCCCAGATCGAAAGGATTCTGTTGGGTTTAGGTTTTTCCCCAAGCGATTTCAGCAAGGCCAGCATTTCGTTCAGCGGCGGCTGGCTCATGCGCCTGATGCTGGCCAAGATCCTCCTTGCCAAGCCGGACCTTCTACTGCTGGACGAGCCCACCAACCATCTGGATATCGAGTCGCTCACCTGGCTGGAGGAATTCCTGAAAAACCACCGGGGGGCCATGGTGATGATCTCCCATGACCGCGCCTTTCTCGACAACCTCACCACCGTCACCTGGGAAATTTCCCTGGGCGAGCTCACGGTCTACAAGGGCAATTACTCGAAATACCTGGTGGACAAAGCAAACCGGATGATCATCAAACGGGCGGCCTATGAGAACCAGCAGGCCATGATCGAGCAAACCATGAAATTCGTTGACCGGTTCCGCTCGAAAGCCACCAAGGCCACCCAGGTGCAGAGCCGCCTCAAGCAACTGGACAAGATCGAGATAATCGAGCTGGACGAAACGGAAAACACCATCGCCTTCCGCTTTCCGCCCTCCCCGGCTTCCGGCAGAACCGTTCTGGAGATTGAGAACCTGAACAAACAGTTTGGCGAACACCCGGTTTTCAGCAACCTCTCTTTTACCCTGCAACGCGGGGAGAAGCTGGCCGTGCTCGGGGTCAACGGCGCGGGCAAATCCACCCTGGTGAAAATCCTGGCTGGCCTCGTCCCCCCGGACAGCGGCGCCATCCGCTTCGGCCACAACGTGACCATATCCTACTTCGGCCAGCATCAGGCCCAGGAGCTTGACTCCCGCTACACGGTTCTGGAAACCTTAAGCCATGTGAGCAACAATTTGAGCGTCACCCAGACCCGTTCCCTGTTGGGCGCCTTCCTCTTTCGCGGCGATGACGTGGACAAGAAGGTCGGGGTGCTCTCGGGCGGCGAAAAAAGCCGGGTGGCCCTGGCCAAGATGATCGCCACCCCTGCCAACCTCCTCATCCTGGACGAGCCCACCAACCATCTGGACATCCAATCCCAAGAGGTACTCCAGGAGGCCATGCGCCAATACGACGGCTCCATCATCGTGGTTTCCCATAACCGCTATTTCGCCAACTCCTTTGTCGGCAAGGTTTTGGAGATCAAGGGCGGCCACGGCACCATCTTTGACGGCAATATCGACTACTATCTCCACAAGACCCATGCCGAGGCAGCCAGCTCCCTACCCAAAAAAGCCGCCACACCCAAAATTGAACCTGGCAGCCCGGCCCCTGAAAAACAGGCAAAAAAAGGGAAGGACTCCAGGAAACTTCAGGCGGACCTGCGCCAGCAGAAGAACCGAGAAATCGCCCCGCTCAAAAAAATCGTTGACCGCTCCGAGCAAGAAATCGAACAGCTCGAAGGCAGAAAAACCCAGTTGGAACAGGCCATGGCCGACCCGGAGCTTTACAAGGATCAGGACCGGTTTGCCGAACTCAACAACGAATACACCTCTCTGGGCCGGAAGCTGAAAAGAACCTACGCGGACTGGGAACAGGCCCAGGCCAAGATGGAAGAGATCGAAACCCGCTTCGCCGGACAATGTGAAGAATAATCTTCCTCCAGCAAATAAACGCATCACACTTGACCGACACCGCATTTGCCGGTATCTTCAGCGCTTGTTTTCTATCGAACCAACAGGCCTAGACCATTGCAAAAACAAACAGATATGACTATATCCATTTTTTATCCTTTCCATCATTTTGGAGGCCGTTCAATGAAAAAGATGCCCCCTGTCACGCACTGTGCCCGCACCCTCGCCTGCGCCACCATACTGACCTGCACACCTGTTCTCTAAGGCTATGGACCATTCCATCCGCAAGCAGATCGAGGAGCGCGAGGCCACAAGCCTCGCGCCCTATGCCGCTCTAAGCCGGGAGAGCAAAGGCCGGCTCAAGCCCGAAGAGGAATGCCCCATCCGGGGCGCCTACCAACGCGACCGGGACCGGATCATCCACTGCAAGTCATTCAGGCGGCTCAAGCATAAAACCCAGGTGTTTCTGGCCCCCACCGGCGACCATTACCGGACCCGGCTCACCCATGTGCTCGAAGTAAGCCAGATCGCCCGAACCATCTCTGTGGCCCTGCGCCTCAACGGCCACCTCACCGAGGCCATCGCCCTGGGCCATGATCTCGGGCACACCCCATTTGGTCACGCCGGAGAAACGGTGCTGGACGAGCTTTATCCCACAGGCTTTCGCCACTACGACCAGAGCCTGCGGGTGGTGAATATTCTGGAGAAAAAGGGCGAGGGGCTCAACCTTACCGTTGAAGTGCTGGACGGCATTGCCAAACATTCCAAGGGTCGGCGCGAGATTTTGCCCTTGGACATCTCCGAGCTGCCCGCCACCATGGAAGGCCGAGTGGTGCGCATCGCCGACATCATCGCCTATGTGAACCACGATCTGGACGATGCGGTGCGGGCCGGGATTCTCAGCGAGTCGCAGATTCCAGCCCATCTCCAGAAGCTGTTCGGTTCCAGCCACTCCGGGCGGATCGGCAGCATGGTCCATGATCTTGTGGTCCAGACCCTGAAAAACGGGGGGGAAACCCTGGCCATGACCCCACAGCTGCTGGAAGGCATTGCCGAACTGCGCTCCTTTCTCTATGAAAACGTCTACGAGACCAACCGGGTGCATGACGATTTCATCAAAGCCAAAAAGGTGCTGCGGGAGCTGTACGAGTATTTCATCAACAAGGACGACCACTGGGAAAAGGTCATCGACTATGACGAGACGACCCCGCGGGAACAGATGGTCTGCGATTTCATCGCCGGCATGACCGACCGCTATGCCCTGGATCTCTACACCAACATCTTTCTTCCCAAACCCTGGAGTGTAATGTAACCGATGAGCGAAAACCCCTCCGCCGCAACCGGCGACCACGAGCTGGCCAAGGGCTACGAATTCAAAGAGGTTGAGGCCAGGTGGTACCGGAAATGGCTTGAGCAGAAAAACTTCCAGGCCACCATGGACGAGGGCAAGCCCTCTTTTTCCATCGTCATCCCGCCGCCCAACGTCACCGGGGTGCTCCATGTCGGCCATGCCCTGAACAACACCATGCAGGATGTCCTGGTCCGCTACAAGCGGATGTGCGGCTACAACACCCTCTGGGTACCGGGCACCGACCACGCGGGCATCGCCACCCAGAACGTGGTGGAGCGGCAGCTTGCCACCGAAAACAAGACCCGTCACGACCTTGGCCGCGAAAAGTTCATCGAGCGGGTCTGGCGATGGCGCGAGGAAAAAGGCGGCACCATCATCAACCAGCTCAAGCATCTGGGCTGCTCCTGCGACTGGGACCGGGAACGCTTCACCATGGACGAGGGCTTGTCCAAGGCGGTGCGCACCGTCTTTGTCCGCCTTTACAAAGAAGGGCTGATCTACAAGGGCGACTATATCGTCAACTGGTGCCCCCGCTGCAAAACCGCGCTCTCCGACGATGAGGTGGAGCACGAGGACACGGCAGGCAAGCTCTACCACATCCGCTACCCCTATGCGGACGGCTCAGGGCATGTGGTGGTCGCCACCACCCGGCCCGAAACCATGCTGGGCGACACCGCCGTGGCGGTCCATCCCGACGACGAGCGCTACAGCCACCTGAAAGAAATCGGCATCCGGCTGCCCCTCACCGACCGCACCATTCCGGTGGTCTACGATCACCATGTGGAGCGGGAGTTCGGCACCGGCGCGCTCAAAGTCACCCCGTCCCATGACCGCAACGACTACGAGATCGGGTTGCGCCACAACCTGGAGCGCCTCAAGGTCATGGACGACTCCGGCTTCATGAACGAGGCAGCCGGCCCCTATGCGGGGCTGGAACGCTTTGCCTGCCGCAAGCAGATCGTCGCAGACCTGGAGGCCCAGGGCTTCCTGGAAAAGATCGAGGAGTACGCCCATGCCGTGGGCCAGTGCTACCGCTGCAAAACCGTGGTCGAGCCCACCACCTCGCTGCAATGGTTCGTTTCCGTAAAGCCCCTGGCCGCCCAGGCCGTGACCGCCGTGCGGGACGGGCGGATCGCCATCCATCCCAAGACCTGGTACAACACCTTCTACGCCTGGATGGACAACATCCGCGACTGGTGCATCTCCCGCCAGATCTGGTGGGGCCATCAGATCCCGGCCTGGACCTGCGACGCCTGCTCCCATTTCATGGTCGAGGAGCACGCCCTTGCCGTTTGCGAGAAATGCGGCTCAACCACCCTCACCCAGGAAACCGACGTGCTGGACACCTGGTTCTCCTCGGCGCTCTGGCCCTTCTCCACCCTGGGCTGGCCCGACGACACCAAGGAGCTGAAGTTCTTCTACCCCACCTCGGTGCTGATCACCAGCTTCGACATCCTCTTCTTCTGGGTGGCAAGGATGATGATGATGGGCATCCACATCATGGACGAGGTGCCCTTCAAGGACGTCTATCTCCACGCCCTGGTCCGCGACAAACACGGCAAGAAGATGAGCAAGTCCACGGGCAACGTCATCGACCCCCTGGTGGTCATGGCCGAGTACGGCACCGACGCCCTGCGCTTCACCCTCACCGCCTTTGCCGCCCAGGGCCGCGAGATCAAGCTCGCCGAAGAGCGCATCGAGGGCTACCGCCACTTCATCAACAAAATCTGGAACGCGGCCCGCTTCGCCCTCATGCACATCAAGGAGTGCGACCCCGCGATCAGCAAGGATATCGACCCCGCCGCCCTCCCCCTGGCCCACCGCTGGATTCTGCACCGGCTCAACCAGGCAATCACCGAGGTGCGCCAGGCCCTGGACGACTACCGCTTCAACGACGCCGCCTCAGTCCTCTACCAGTTCGTCTGGAACGAGTTCTGCGACTGGTACCTGGAATGGATCAAGAGCGATCTCTACGGCGACAACGCCACAGCCAAGGCCCAGTCCCAGGCAGTGCTCCTGGCGGTGCTGGAAAACGTGCTCAAGCTCCTGCACCCCATCACCCCCTTTGTCACCGAGGAAATCTGGCATGTGCTGCCCGGAGAGCGGACCAGCATCATGGTCGAAGCCTTCCCCACGCCAAATCCGGCCTGGGACGATGCGGATGCCGCCGAACTGGCCGTGCTCTTCATGGGGATTGTCGGCGGCATCCGCAACATCCGCAGCGAGGCCATGATCCATCCCTCGGCCGAGATCGAGGTGCTGATCATCTGCCACGACGAGGGCAAACACGCAGGCTTGACCTCCCTTGCCGGTTCCCTCAAAACCCTGACCCGGACCTCCACCATGGCCGTGCAGAAGGAAGGCACCCGTCCCAAGGGCGCAGCCTCCTATCTCTATACCGACATCGAGATCTTCGTGCCCCTGGCCGGGCTGGTGGATGTGGACAAGGAGCAGGCCAAGCTGAAGAAGGATCAGGACAAGACCGAGGCCGAGCTGGCCCGTTGCCAGGGCAAACTGGCCAATGAGAAGTTCATGGCCAATGCCCCGGAAGAGGTGAAAGCCAAGGAACGGGAAAAAATCGGGGAGATGCAGGCCAAGCTGGAGAAGATCAAGGCTGGTATGGCTCGATTAGAGGAGTTGCGCTGAGGTTTAGCGGCGGATCACCAAATATAGCGGAGCATCAACCCCACGGGGTCATAACCTGCGGAAACCAACCAAAGAAAATTCGGAAGTGCCCCAAATTTTCAATTTTCCT
>Ga0315272_10000298_pt1 | contig 24410 bp, 22 predicted proteins | sample C3_middle_MG_FD_203918 | JGI IMG/M metagenome (GOLD analysis project Ga0315272, IMG submission 203918) | Sediment microbial communities from Yellowstone Lake, YNP, Wyoming, USA - C3_middle | ecosystem: Environmental > Aquatic > Freshwater > Lake > Sediment | place: USA: Wyoming | collected...
TGCGAAACGCCACACTGGCAAGACTATGCGGCGATGGGCTTGATTCTGGCGGCCATGAGCACGGTGCTGCTGAAACCACGCGCCAACGCCCCAGAATAATTCTGGCGATGTGGCTGGTCGGAAGCGGCACATGCGGGTAGCGAGGCCACACTGATCGACGTGGTGGTCGCCGATGAGGCGCACCGCGCGCCGTATGGCTTTCCTTGCACCCGCTCCCTCTGTTTCACCGTCCACCGGGCTTTGACGGCCAGTGCCCCTGACTTGCGAAGGGTAATGAGGTTTGAGTTACTGTGCGGCCCAGACACGCCCTGTCCATCACGCGTGTTGGGAGAAACGAAATGAAATTACCGAACCTATGCAGATCCCTGTGTGCCGCGCTGGTGCTGACAAGTGCCGGCGCCAGCGCGCTGGCCGCCTTGGCGGTGGGCGCGGTTGCACCGGATTTCACGACCGATGCGGCGCTGGGCGGCGTCGCCCTCAAGTTCTCGTTATCGCACACCTTGAAGCAGGGGCCGGTGGTGCTGTATTTCTATCCCAAGGCCTTCACCACCGGCTGCACCATCGAAGCGCATAACTTTGCCGAAGCCACGCCGAAGTTCAATGCACTGGGCGCCACTGTTGTCGGCATTTCAAACGACAACATTGAGACTTTAAAGAAATTCTCGGTCGAGGCCTGTCGCGACAAGTTTGCCGTGGCAGCTGACAGCGGCGCCCGCATCATGAAGCAATATGACGCAGCCTTATGGATGAAACCAGATATGGCCGACCGCATCTCCTATGTGATCAGCCCCGCCGGCACGGTGCTCTATGTGTTTTCCAGCCTGAGTCCGGACCAGCATGTCGAGAACACACTGAACGCGGTTGAAAAATGGCGTGCTTCGGTAAGACAATAAGCAACTGCATGTGGGGTTCACCGCCATAGGCTCCCAGCCAATCCGTGGCCCCGGCACAGAAGCGAGCCGGCAAGCGTCAAGTTGCATGACGGCCATTATTCCTTCTTATCCACTTGGAGAATTTCCCATGAACATTTCAATGTACCAGGCCAGCGTGCCACGCTTCGTCAGCACCCTGACCAACTTGTCAAACATCCTGGACAAGGCGCAGGCCTATGTGGACGCCAGGAAGCTCGACCCAGCCGCCCTGACGAGCTACCGCCTGTTCCCGGATATGCTGCCTTTTACCAAGCAGGTGCAGATCGCTTGCGATACTGCCAAAGGCGCGGTGGCGCGTCTGGCCGGCATGGAACTCCCGGTGTTTGAAGACAATGAGACCACGCTGGCCGAGTTGCAGGCGCGCATTGCCAAAACGCTGACCTTCATTCAGAGCGTGACCGCGCAACAGATCGACGGCTCCGAAGACAAGGAGATCGTGGTCAAGCGCGGCGACAAGGAAACCCACTACAAAGGCCTGCAATTTCTGCTCGGCCATGCCATACCGAACATTTATTTTCACGTCACCACCGCCTACAACATCCTGCGTCACAACGGCATTGACATCGGCAAGCGCGATTACCTCGGCAATCCTTAGACCGCCCTTTTTTTCGGCGCAGCTACACCGTCACAAAGTCAATAAAACCGCGCTCGACATTGGTCGCCACCAGCTTGACCTGAACCTTGTCGCCAACCTTGAGACCATTCGCGCCGCTGGCCAGCTTACCCTCGGCCGGTGGCGCGAACACCCGGACCCAGACGCCAGCGCTGGAGCTGCCCGTGACGATGGCGTCAAAGCGCTGGCCAATGCGCGACTCCAGCAGCAGCGCCGCTTCCGACTTGCGCATTTGCCGTTCCACTTTCTGAGCGGCGTCTTCCTGCTGGGTGCAGTGCTGGGCCAGCTCACCCAGTTCGGTGGTCGAGTAAGGTGGCGGCTGATCCAGCAGCGCCGCCTTGATCAGGCGTGACGTAATCAAGTCGGGGAAACGCCGGTTCGGCGCGGTGGAGTGGGTGTAATCGCGCACCGCCAAGCCAAAGTGGCCGATCGGCGCACTGCCGGGCGTCTCCACCACGTACTCGCCCCGGCCCATGAGCTTGACGATGATGAGCGACAGATCAGGAAAGCGCAACGGGTCGGCCTGGTGGCGTTTGGCCAGAAAGGCCTCCAGCGCTTTCGAATCGGGCTCGTCAGGCAGAACTTCGCCGTACTCCTTGGCCACGGCCACGATGCGCAGCCAGCGCTCGGGTGAGCGCACCACGCGCCGCAGCGACGCACCGCCCCGGGAGGCGAGGTAGCGTGCGGTGCAGCCATTGGTAACGATCATCACTTCCTCTATCAATTGCCGGGCACGGTTTTGCACCTGCTGGCGAATATCGACCACCTGCTCACCGTCAAACACGGCATGCGGCTGGAAGGTCTCCAGCTCCAGCGAGCCCGCGGCGTGTCGGCGCACACGCAACTGCTGGGCCAGGCCATCCTGCGTGCGCAGTTGCGCCTCCATGCCGGGCACGGCCGCAGCGGCGGCGGGCAACGCAACCTCGCCTTCAATCCAGGCGCTGACGGCGTCGTAGGCGAGCTTGGCCTTGTTGCGCACCCTGGCCCGGTACATGGTGGCACCCGCCAGCGTGGCGTCAGCGTTGAAGACCATTTCGTTCACCAGCGCCAACCGGTCTTGTGCGAAGTTGAGCGAGGTCAGGTCGGTTGACAGGCGCTCGGGCAGCATAGGAAAAATGCGCGCCGAGGTGTAAACCGAGCTGGTATTGAAATAGGCATGGGCATCAATAGCACTGCCTTTCTTCACCAGCGCATCGACATCGGCAATGGCCACCCAGAGCCGAACCGCACCCTGCGCCAGTGGCTCGCAGACGGTGAGCTGGTCCAGGTCAAGCGAGTCGTCGTTGTCGATGGAACACCAGAGCAGGGCGGTGAGATCGTGAATCTGTGCGCCCGTCTCAGCGGCGGGGCCGCTGATGGCGGCCAGTTGCTGCTCGACACGGGCCGAAAACTCGGGCTCGAGCCCGCGCTCGGACATGGCGCGGGTGGCGATGCGAACGAGGTCGGAGCGGTGATGAGGGGGGTTGGTTTGCATGGTCCCAATATACATCCGCTACAGAATTTATCCGCGCAGCGGGTTTTTCGCATGAATAGATATGGTTCACGGGAAGAATGTCGACTTCACCCCAACGACATTCAGCGTCAATCTTGTAACTCAAAGATTTTTTGCCACGCCCGCGAATTTATCCAACATAAACTGCCAATACGGCAAAACGCACTCCAGGTGCCCCGCAGGCTGTGCCGTGCAGTTGGTCAAATTGACGAGGTTTCCGGAACCTCTGGCTTGCATCGCTTGCAATGCGCTGCTCGCATTGAGGTAAGAGACCGAGCGGTCGTCACGGCCATGAAATAGATTCACTGGCACTTCGGCGCGCCAGTCATAGACATTGCTCAGACGTTCAATCGACGCCCTGTCGTCGACCAAATAATTGTCGAGAAACGTGGGCATAAAGGTCACATCGGCATCGTTTCCCAACACCTGCCGGAGCAATTGATCGCGCACATTGTGCCGTTCAACATCACTGAGGTATTTCAGAAATCCCGGGTTGAGCAACGCAGCAAGCAAGGGGCTGGCCTGACGCATAATTTTGAGCTCTTCGTCGAGCGTCAGGCCGACGTTGTAGGGGCCAGCACCAGGCGCCACACTGACAACCTCATGACGAAGCGTTGAAGCGCCGGATTGCAGCGCTCTTTGGGTCGCCATCGTCACATAACCGCCCTCCGAATAGCCGGCCAGAAAAAGTTGCTTGTTGTCGAGTACATGCTGTGTCTGACGCCAATACTTTGCCGCAGTCAACATATCGATGACCGCCGCCGCAGAAGGACCCGACAGCAAGTACGGATGGCCCGCGCCTTTCGAGACCCCGTAGCCAACGTAGTCAGCCGACAAGACGATGTAGCCCAGCGAAGCCAGTACCACCTCCGGACCTCCCACATCGACAAGATTGCTGGGTGCATCGGCATCCCGTGTGATGGTGCCGTGCTGGTAGCTAAACACCGGGCTGAGGGACTTGGCCGGCTTTTGAGGTAGCACCATCAAAGCGGAGGCAAGTATTTCATGACCTAGCCCATCCAGGGTCAAATAGGTCAAGTGATAAGCCTGCACTGCATAGCGCGGGCTGGCACGAAACGCCGCGTCGCCAGCGAGTGCCATCGCCGCTGCAATTTCGGTGACTGCAATGGTCTTCAAAGGTGCGGCTTGCTTGAATTCGCCCGGCCCGATCGCATTGACGATGGGTGGCTCTGTGACGGTCACCGGCGGGGCGTCGTTGCCTGCGCCGCCACCGCAGCCGCTCACATACAAGACGCAAGCCAGAACCATCAAGCGTCGCAGCGACAGTCCCCCGGCAAAAAACGCGGCGTCTCTTCCTTCCCAGGCAGTCTTGCAACTCCGCATGAGCTATCCCATATCCATTTCAATCTCCGTCGCCAACAGAATGATCGTACTCCTTGCAGACACTTGCTCCCGCAAAGGTGCCCCGCGATGGAATCAGCCTGCCTACAATAGACCTGCGTGTGCATCAGGAATCAAATTGCCGCGTGTCTGCTTTGTTCCAAACCTATTGCACATGACCACCGGCTCTGCCACCATTTCCAGGGCTACGCACCGCTCCATCCTGCTGCTGTCCTTTGCGACGTTCTCCAGCATGATGGCGCAGCGCATTTGCGACGCCATGCTGCCCGAACTTTCCCGCGTGTTTTCCGTCAGCCTGGTGCGCGCGGCACAGGTGGTGTGGCTGTTTGCGGTGGTGTACGGTCTGGCCCAACTTTTCTACGGCCCGCTGGGCGACCGGCTTGGCAAGTTTCGCATCGTGACCTATGCCACGCTGGCGTGCAGCGTGGGCAGCCTGCTGGCCGTTCTTGCCACGAGTCTGCAATGGCTGGTGTTGGCGCGCGTGCTGGTGGCGCTCGGGGCGGCAGCCCTCATCCCGCTTTCGATGGCCTGGGTCGGGGATGCGGTCGCCTCCGATCAACTGCAAGAGACGCTGGCGCGTGTCGGCATGGGCACCACGCTGGGCATTGGAGGCGGCCAGTTGACCGGCGGTCTGTTGACCGACCTCTTGGGCTGGCGCTGGGCCTTTGGCTTCATGACGCTGCTTTTCGGCGCCGTCGGTTGCCTGCTCTACGCCGATGGACGGCGCCAGCGGGCAGCGACGCCATCTGTAACCAGCGCCGCGCAGATCGTACGGCTGGGCTTTGTGGCGCAGGCGCTCATCATCATCACCGGCTCCTGGTCGCGCGTGGTGCTGCTGACGGCTTTTGTCGAAGGCGCGTCGGGGTTTGGCGTACTGGCCATGTGGGCTTCGCATCTGCACCGGGTGCTGGGCTTGTCGCTCACGGCGGCCGGTGCCGTGGTGGCGTTGTTTGGCCTGGGCGGCATGCTTTACATGACCGTCGCGCGCCACCTGATTCGGCGCTTTGGTGAACACGGGCTGACCTTGCTGGGCGTCTTGCTGCTGGGGCTGTGCGCCCTCGTGCTGGGCTTTACGCCGTACTGGCAGCTTACCCTTGCGGCCAGTCCGATCGGCGGTTTTGGCTTCTTCATGTTCCACAACACCATGCAGGCCAACGCCACGCAAATGGCACCGACCGCGCGCGGCACGGCGGTGTCGCTGTTTGCAGAAGCGCTGTTCCTGGGCCAGTCGGTGGGCGTGCTGCTGGCGGCCACCCTGATCGAGGGCCTTGGCTCTGGCACCGTTGTCGCACTGGGCGGCGCGGTGATGATGGGGGTCGGCTTGTCCTTCGCGCGGGCGCTGCAGCGACGCGACCAGCGGATGCATCTGGAATAGGCATTGCCGCCAACCCCTGCGTGGTCAGCGGGCTGGCAGAGCGCCCGTGTGCGGTGAAACCACTCGTTTGAAAAGTGATGCGATTTGATATATAGTGCGCTGACGAAGGGGAGTAACTCCCTCGTTTGCTGCATTACAAAACAATATAACAAAACAACAGCAAATTGCTTCAACAAGTCGTCAATACGAAGTTCACGCTTCCGGCTTGTTGGACGTGCAGCGACACTGCATGTCGAGCCAGACCTTCGATTGAAACCTGTACAGGTTTGATCGAGGTGTCCGCAGCACAAGACCGCTGCATCACTCACTGACCTGTCCAGCTTCGAAGAAATCGAATATCCGTCTGCGGATATTCGCGTCGAAACTCGGATCTTGGAGTGTGAGCTTGGAACTTTTCTCTGCGCCTTGGTGGTCGGCCTTGTTGGCCATCATCCTGATTGATTTGGTACTGGCGGGCGACAATGCCATTGTGATTGCGCTGGCGGCGCGCAGTCTGCCCGTTCATTTGCAAAAAAAGGCCATCGTCTGGGGCACCGTGGGCGCCATCGTCATGCGCTCCCTCATGACGCTGGGTGTCGTCTGGCTTCTGCAAATCCCGGGCCTGATGCTGCTCGGCGGCGTCGCCCTGCTGTGGATCGCCTACAAACTGCTGGCCGACCAACAACACGAAACACCCGACGGCCCCGCTATCTCCACTTTCTGGGGCGCCATCAAAACCATTGTCGTGGCCGATGCGCTGATGGGTATTGACAATGTGCTGGGCGTGGCCGGTGCCGCCCACGGCGCGTTTGACCTGGTCATCGCCGGCCTGCTGATCAGCATTCCCATCGTGGTCTTTGGCAGCACCTTGGTGCTCAAATTGGTTGAGCGTTTTCCCATCATCATCAACCTGGGCGCAGCGGTACTGGCTTTTACTGCCGCCAAGATGATTGTGAACGAGCCCTTGCTGAGCGTCATTTACAACGCCCAGTCTGTGCCGGCGCCGGCAACCCTGCACCAAGTCGCGCAATGGGCAACCTACGCTGTTGCGGTCGCCGGTGTGCTGTGGGGTGGCTGGTGGACCACGCGGCACCACCCCAAACCCGAGGACTGACAAAAAGAGAAGCTGCTTCATCCGGCAGCCCAAAGAGCCCAGTGAACACGTACAACCCAGGAGAACTTTATGGACACCATGATCGTGTATGTTGATGAAGCCGCTTATGCGCTGAGAATGTTGCTGCCTATGGTTTCGTCTGGCCAGCAGCGTTCACCCACCCGGTGGATTGTGGTGAGCTGCGCACCGCGCTTTTCCCGGCATATCGGCAAGTGGGCCACCAACAGCGCTCGCCAAAGCTGGCGTGGCGAGTGGGCACGCCAGCTGGTGGAGCAAATCGCCCCCTTGCTGCAGGCGCCGGACGATTCATTCACCACCCGGGTGGCGCGCGGCCCCTTGTGCGAATTGACCGAGTCACTTCTTGCGCAGCACGGTGGCGCGCGTGTCATAGACGCGCGCCGACCCAAGTTTGGTCAGGACCTGCAGCCCGTCACCCGACAGCAACCGCAGGAGCCGCAGCACGTTTTGGGGTACGCTGCCGTTGCGGCCGGTGCCGCCTTGTTGATGGCTGCGGACTAGGCCAGCACGACAGAGCACTGCCGCGCGTGCGCCAAACAGCAGTTCAAGCGGCCGGGCAGCGGTCCGGCCACTGGTTTTGGCTCGTTTTACGTCGCTTGGAAGGGGCAAATCAGCGCGTTGCAACCCGTCCCTTGGCTTGCATGACGGTTGTTGGCATGCAAAAAAACCGTGCCAGAAATTTGATTCCTGCACTCTAAAATCCGTTATGCTTCGCATACCCAGGCAGGGCACGCGGTGATCCCGCGTGCCCTGTTGCATTGTTGGCTCAACGTCAGGCTATCCGTCGGACGCCGAGTTGATTCCCAGGAACTTGATGCAAGACACGAACTTGCAAGGAGACATGCCGATGCCACAGCGCGAAAAGCTTCATCTTCATGTGCCGGAGCCCACCGGGCGACCAGGCCATGACACCGATTTTTCTTACCTCCCCGTTTCTCCCGCCGGTGCGGTGCGACGACCACCCGTGGATGTCCAGGCTGCGCAGACCAGCGACCTGGCGTTCTCGCTGATTCGCGTGCTCGACGACGCCGGCCAGGCCTGCGGCCCCTGGGCACCGCAAGTCGATGCAGCCTTGTTGCGCCGCGGCCTGCGCGCCATGATCAAGACACGGGCCTTCGATGCGCGCATGTTGATCGCGCAGCGGCAAAAAAAGATGTCGTTTTACATGCAGTGCCTGGGTGAAGAAGCCATCGCCACGGCCCACGCTTTTGCGCTGAGCGAAGGCGACATGTGTTTCCCCACGTACCGGCAACAGGGTTTGCTGCTGGCGCGCGACGATGTGTCCATGACGGAGATGATCTGCCAACTCTACTCCAATGAGCGCGATCCCATGAAGGGGCGCCAACTGCCCGTCATGTACTCTTATAAAAACAAGGGTTTTTTCTCGATTTCGGGCAACCTCGCCACGCAGGTGATTCAGGCGGTCGGCTGGGCCATGGCCTCGGCCATCAAGGGCGACACCAAGGTGGCCTCGGGCTGGATTGGCGACGGCGCCACCGCCGAAGCCGACTTTCACACCGGCTTAACCTTCGCCCACGTTTACCAGGCCCCGGTCATTTTGAACGTGGTCAACAACCAGTGGGCGATTTCGACTTTTCAGGCCATTGCCGGCGGCGAAGGCACCACGTTTGCCGCGCGCGGTGTCGGCTGCGGCATCGCCTCGCTGCGCGTCGATGGCAATGATTTCCTGGCGGTCTATGCGGCCTCCAAATGGGCGCTGGAACGCGCCCGCAGCAACTTCGGCCCGACGCTGATCGAGTGGGTCACCTACCGCGCCGGGCCGCACTCCACCTCGGACGACCCGAGCAAGTACCGCCCCGCCAATGACGCCGAACGTTTCCCGCTGGGCGACCCGATTGCACGCCTGAAGCAGCATTTGATCGCTTTGGGTGCCTGGTCCGAGGCCCAGCACGAAGCGGCGCAAAAAGAGCTTGAAACCGAGGTGGCGACCGCGCAAAAGGAGGCTGAGCGCTTTGGCACGCTGGCCGACGGCCACTTGCAGAGCCCGGCGGCCATGTTCGAAGACGTCTACAAAGACATGCCGGCGCACCTGCGTCGCCAGCGCCAAGAGTTGGGAGTCTGATCATGGGTAATTTGATAAATCTGCATTTCTGTCATCGCGAGACCGCCTCTCGTTTCGTCATTGCGAGGAGCGCAGCGACGCGGCAATCCATGCCCCCTGGATTGCCGCGCTGCGCTCGCAATGACGAATTCATGGAAACTCACCCATGAAGGAAGAAAACACCATGAACAAGACCCCGATGACCATGATCCAGGCCTTGCGTTCGGCCATGGATGTGATGCTGGAGCGCGACAACAACGTGGTCGTCTATGGCCAGGATGTGGGCTATTTCGGTGGCGTGTTTCGCTGCACCGAAGGTCTGCAAAAAAAATACGGCAGCTCGCGCGTGTTCGATACCCCGATCTCCGAGGCCGGCATCGTAGGCACGGCGGTGGGCATGGGCGCTTACGGGCTGCGGCCGGTGGTGGAGATCCAGTTTGCCGACTATTTCTACCCGGCCAGCGACCAGATCGTCTCGGAAGCGGCGCGCCTGCGCTACCGCTCGGCGGGCGACTTCACCGCGCCCATTACCATTCGCATGCCTTGCGGCGGCGGCATCTACGGCGGACAAACGCACAGCCAGAGCCCGGAGGCGATGTTCACGCAGGTCTGCGGCCTGCGCACCGTGATGCCATCCAACCCTTTTGATGCCAAAGGCCTGTTGATTGCTTCCATCGAGAACGACGACCCGGTCATTTTTCTGGAGCCCAAGCGTTTGTACAACGGGCCGTTTGACGGCCACCACGACAAGCCGGTGGTGCCCTGGTCCAAACACCCCATGGGCCTGGTGCCTGAGGGTTACTACACCGTGCCGCTGGACTCGGCGGCGGTGTTTCGCCCCGGCCAGGCGCTGACTGTGATCGCCTACGGCACCATGGTCTATGTGGCCGAAGCGGCCGCCGCCGAGAGCGGCATCGATGCCGAGATCATCGACCTGCGCAGCCTGTGGCCGCTGGACCTCGACACCCTGGTCGCCTCGGTCAAAAAGACCGGTCGATGCGTCATCGTGCACGAGGCAACCCGCACCAACGGGCTGGGCGCCGAACTCGCCGCGCTGGTTCAGGAACATTGCTTCTACCACCTGGAAGCGCCGATAGAGCGCGTGGCGGGCTGGGACACGCCCTATCCGCATGCCCAGGAGTGGGCTTATTTCCCGGGCCCGGCACGGGTCGCGGCGGCGTTCAAACGCGTGATGGAGGCTTAAATCCTAAATTCCCCAGTTGACCGCTTGGATTCATCAATTAGGACTTATGAGTATTTACTTTTTTAACTTCGACGCTGTTCACCAATGGAGTGGCAGCGCTACGCACCCAATTGAGCCACTGGCAACGCGTCCGGGGTCGTTGCTCCGCCTCGCAGGCATTAGCCTGCAGCGTTGTCGTGCCTACCCGGCCACGTCGCCAGCAGCCCACTCGGGCGCGTCCAACCGAGGAATTTAGGATCATGGGAATTCAAATCATCAAGATGCCCGATATCGGCGAAGGCATTGCCGAAGTGGAACTGGTGGCCTGGTACGTGAAGGTCGGCGACCTGGTGGCCGAGGACCAGATTCTGGCCGACGTGATGACCGACAAGGCGACGGTGGAAATCCCGTCTTCGGTGGCGGGCACGGTGCTCGCGCTGGGCGGTGCGGTCGGCCAGGTGATGGCGGTTGGCTCCGAGGTGATCCGCATTGAGGTTGAGGGTGCCGGTAATGTCAAGGAAGGGTCGGTGGCACTTGCCACGGCAGCGGCGTCCTTGAACACATTGGGTTCGGTCTCCACGCCCGAACATTCGCCTGTTCGGGCTGAGGTATCTTCCGTTCGTCCTGAGCTTGTCGAAGGGCTTCGACAGGCTCAGCCCGAACGGGCGTTGCCGATAGCCAAAGCGGCATCGAAGATTACGTTGGTGCCTGCTGCGCCTCACGCGCGCCAGTCCGGCGACAAGCCGATTGCCTCGCCGGCGGTGCGCCGCAGCGCCTGGGAACAGGGCATTGAATTGCAGTTTGTCCCCGGTAGCGGTGCCGCCGGGCGCATCACGCACGACGATCTGGCAGCCTATGCCGCGCGTGCACAGCAAGGACAGGCGCCAGAGCAGGCCGTCCAACGCTATGCCCAGCGCAATACCGAAGAGGCTATTCCCGTGATCGGCCTGCGCCGAAAGATCGCACAGAAAATGCAGGAGGCCAAGCGGCGCATTCCGCATTTCACGTATGTCGAGGAAGTGGATGTGACCGAACTCGAAGCGCTGCGCGCGCGCCTGAACGCCACCTTCGGCAAGACGCGTGGCCGCTTGACGCTGCTGCCGTTTTTGGTGCGCGCCGTGGTGCTGGCCGTGCGCGAGTTCCCGCAGGTCAACGCCCGTTACGACGACGAAGCGGCGGTGGTCACGCGCTATGCTGCGGTGCACCTGGGCATGGCCACGCAGACCGAAGCCGGCCTGATGGTGCCGGTGCTGCGCCACGCCGAAACACTGGACCTGTGGGCCAGCGCCGCCGAAGTGCTGCGCCTGAGCGAAGCGGCGCGCAGCGGCAAGGCCGAGCGCGAAGAACTCTCGGGTTCCACCATCACCATCACCAGCCTGGGCGCTTTGGGCGGCATCGTCAGCACACCGGTGATCAACCATCCCGAGGTGGCCATCGTCGGCATCAACCGCATGGTCGAACGCCCCATGATCCGGGGCGGCGCCGTGGTGGCGCGCCAGATGATGAATCTCTCAAGCTCGTTCGACCACCGCGTCGTCGATGGCCAGCACGCCGCCGAATTTGTTCAACTGCTGCGTGGCTACCTGGAGTGCCCCGCCACCTTGTTTGTGGAGTAAGCCATGCCAACCCCAACCACAACCTTGCTCATCGTTGGCGGCGGCCCGGGCGGCTACGTGGCGGCCATCCGCGCCGGGCAACTCGGCATTGCCACCACGCTGGTGGAAGGCGAGCAGCTGGGCGGCACCTGCCTGAACATCGGCTGCATTCCCTCCAAAGCGCTGATTCATGCCGCCGAGGCGTTTTACCAAACGCGCCACTTCGACGGGCACTCGGCGCTGGGTATTCAAGTCGATGCAGCACGCATAGACGTGGCGCAAACGGTGCGCTGGAAAGACGCCGTCGTGCGCCGGCTGACCGGTGGCGTAGCGGCGCTGCTCAAGAAGAACGGTGTCAAGGTCGTCAAGGGCTGGGCCCGCGTGGTCGATGGCAAGACGGTTGAAGTCATGCCGCAAACAGCGGCGGCAGGGGCAAGTTCAGACACGGCGCCGCTGCGCATCACTTGTGAACACCTGCTGCTGGCGGCGGGCTCGACCGAAGTTGCCTTGCCCGGCATGCCGTTTGGCGGGCGTGTCATCTCTTCCACCCAAGCCCTGTCGCCAACGGCGCTGCCCAAGCGCCTGCTCGTGGTCGGTGCCGGCTACATCGGACTGGAACTCGGCATCGCTTACCGCAAGCTCGGCGCCGAGGTGGCGGTGGTCGAAGCGCTTGATCGCATTCTGCCGCTCTACGATGACGAGTTGGTCAAGCCGGTGTCGGCGTCCCTGCGCAAGTTGGGCGTGCAACTGCATTTGAACTGCAAAGTGCAAGGCCTGAATGCAGGCGGCGACGCGGTGCGCGTGCAGGACGCGCAAGGCCAATTGGCTGAATTGCCGGCCGACCAGGTGCTGGTGGCTATCGGGCGCACGCCGCGCACTCAGGGCTGGGCGCTGGAGAGTCTGCTGCTGGACATGCAGGGGCGCGCCGTCAAGGTTGACGACCAATGCCGCACTTCCATGCGCAACGTTTGGGCGATTGGCGACCTGACCGGTGAACCGATGCTGGCGCACCGCGCCATGGCGCAAGGCGAAATGGTGGCCGAGATCATCAAAGGCCACAAGCGCCGCTTTGCACCCAACGCGATTGCGGCCGTGTGTTTTACCGACCCGGAAATCGTCGTCGCCGGCTTGGCGCCGCAGCAGGCTGAAAAAGCCGGACTCGACTGCATCCACGCCAGCTTCCCGTTTGCTGCCAACGGCCGCGCCATGACACTGGAAGCCAGCGACGGTTTTGTGCGCGTGGTGGCCCGGCGCGACAACCACCTGATCGTCGGCTGGCAGGCGGTGGGTGCGGGCGTGTCGGAATTGAGCACCGCGTTCTCGCAATCGCTAGCGATGGGCGCCTGCCTGGAAGACGTGGCCGGCACCATCCATGCGCATCCGACGCTGGGCGAAGCGGTGCAGGAAGCAGCGCTGCGCGCACTGGGGCAGGCGCTGCATATTTAAGGCGCTGAACCGAATGTCCTATTGACCGTTGATTCCCAACAATTCCACTTCAAACAACAATGTGGCGTTGGGTGGGATCACGCCACCGGCACCGCGCGCACCATAGGCAATCGAAGCCGGGCAAGTCAGCTTGGCTTTGCCACCGACTTTCATGCGCTGCACGCCTTCGGTCCAGCACTTGATGACCTTGCCCAAAGGAAACTCGATCGCCTGGTTGCGCTGGTACGAGCTGTCGAACTCTTTGCCATCGGGGAAAGTGCCACGGTAGTTCACCTTGACGGTGTCGCTGGCCTTGGGGCTGGCCCCGGCGCCGTCCCTGAGCGAACGGTACACCAGGCCACTGGCGGTGACAATGGCACCGGCCTCCTTGGCCGCGGCTGCGGCTGCGGCGTCAGCGGCCCAGGCTATTGGCAGGGTTGTCAGCGTGGCAGCGAGCGCGGCAAGGCGTAGAGAATTTTTCATGTGATGATTATCGCAGCCTGCCCGTGAATCACCTCTGTGACGCACCAACTCCGATCAGCGCACCGGGTTTTCCAGGTAGCCTATGCCCTCAATCTCCAGCCGCACCAGATCGCCGGACTTCAGGTACTTGGGCGGCTTGAAACCGATGCCCACACCCACTGGCGTGCCGGTGGCAATGATGTCGCCGGGGTACAGGGTGATACCGGCGGAGACGGTTTCAATCAAGGTTGGAATGTTGAAGATCAGGTCGCTGGTGTTGGCGTTCTGGCGCAGCTCGCCATTGACGAAGCAGCGCACCTGGGTGTGGTTGCCGTCGCACTCGTCGGCGCTAACCAGCCACGGCCCCATCGGACAGAAGGTGTCGAATGACTTGCCCAGCAGCCATTGCGAGTGGCGGCTTTGCCAGTCGCGTGCCGTCACGTCGTTGATGATGGTGTAGCCCCAGACATGCCCCATCGCGTCCTGGGCCTTGATGCCTTTGCCGCCGCGGCCAATGATGACGGCCAGCTCGACTTCGTAATCGATCGCTGCCGACACGCCCGTGGGAATCTCGATGGCCTGGTTGGGCCCGATCACCGACTCCGGCACCTTGGTGAAATAGATCGGCACCTTGGGAATGTCGCCGGCGCCGGCGCTGCTGTCAAAGCCGCTGCCGGCGAACTCGCGGGCGTGCGCGTGGTAGTTTTTACCAACGCAGAAAATATTGCGGCGCGGCTTGGGCAGCGGTGCTCTGATCTCCACGTCACTCAGGCGCAGCGCTGCCAGCGCGGCGGGCAATGCGGCGCCACCGGCCAAGGCCTCAATAACAGGCAGGGCGCCCAAGGCGCAAAGCGGCGCCGGCAAGTCAAACGGCGTGATGGTTTTGAGATCGCTTGAGAGCAGACCGACACCGGCTTGTCCCTGGTGGTTGTAGCTTACTATTTTCATGGCAGGTTGAATTTTGTTGGTAATGACGCTGTGAAATCAGGCTGTGTTTTGCGCTAAAGCGCGAGGGTTTTTCCGAATGTGCAATCCGTCCCGGGATGCTAGCATGACACGCGAGCTGAAACTTGGCGTGACCAACCGCTGTTGCACCAAGTGAACAAACGCTGTCCTCAACACTTTAGAAAGACATCATGAAACGTCGCACCGCCCTGGTGGCCAGTCTCCTTATTTGCGCCAGCACCTGGTGCGCCGCGCAGGCCGCCTGGCCCAGCCGCGCCATCACCATGATTGTGCCGTTCCCGCCGGGAGGGCTGGCCGACCTGGTGGCGCGCCCAGTGGCCGAGGCGATGTCACGCGATTTGGGGCAACCCGTCATCATCGAGAACAAGGCCGGTGCCGGCGGCGGCATTGGCATGGGTTTGGCGGCCAAGGCCAAACCGGATGGCTACACCGTTTTGTTGGCGCTGTCCTCCTTGACGGTCATTCCCGAAGCCGATGTGGTGCTGGGCCGCACGCCCATGTTCGCGCTGTCAGACCTGCGCCCTATCGCCCGCTTCACGGCAGACCCGACCGTGCTCGTGGTGCGCTCCGACGCACCCTGGAAGACCCTCAAGGCCTTCATGGATGATGCCAGGAAGCGCCCCGGCGCCATCAACTACGGCTCCTCGGGCAACTACGGCACCATGCATGTGCCCATGGAAATTCTCTCGCAAACAGCGGGCGTCAAAATGACCCACGTGCCCTTTACCGGCGCCGGCCCGGCGGTGGTGGCGTTGCTGGGTGGACAGATTGACGCCGTTTCGAGCGGGCCGGCCACCGTGCTGCAACACATCAAGGCCGGCAAGCTGCGGGTGCTGGCCCATTGGGGCAGCGCCCGGTTGGCGGCGTTGCCAGAGGTACCCAGCCTTAAAGAATCCGGTTTTGATGCCGAGTACGCGCAGTGGTCGGGGCTCTTTATTGCGCAGGCCACGCCCGAGCCGGTGGCACAGCGCTTGCGCGCAGCGGCGCGCTTCGCCGCGCAAGACGCCCACGTGATCGAAGTCATACGCAATGCGGGCAGCCCGGTGCTGTACCAGGATTCGGCTGAGTTCGATAAATACGTACAAGCCGACGCCAAACGCATGGCCAATGTGGTCAAGCGCATTGGCAAGCTGGACTGATACTCACCCTTTGACTCGGAACATCGCCATGCGCTTTAACCTGAAGCTTTTTTCACTGCTCACACTGGGCCTGCTTGCCGTCGTCAGCGCTGGCCCAGCCCTGGCGCAGGGCTACCCAAGCCGGCCGGTCAAGATCATCGTGCCGTTTGCCGCCGGCGGCCCGGCTGACAACTACGCGCGCTTCATCGCACTGCGCTTGCAAGACACTTTGGGTCAAGCGTTCGTGGTGGACGACAGGCCGGGTGCCGGCTCCATCATAGGCACCGACGCCGCCGCCAAGGCCCCGGCCGATGGCTACACGCTGCTGCTGATGTCCAACACCCACACCGTCAATGAAACGCTGATTCCCAACAAGCCATTTCAGTTGCTGCGCGATTTCGTGCCGGTGGCCCCCATCAATTATTCGGATCTGGTGTTGGTTGGCAGTCTCTCGCTGGCCGCACCCAACATCAAAGAGCTGATCAAGCTGGCGCTGGCCCACCCCGGCAAACTCAACTATGCCTCGTCCGGCCAGGGCACGCCCTACCATATGGCCGGCGAGCTGTTCAAAAGCATGTCGGGTACCAACCTGGTGCACATTCCCTACAAAGGCAGTTCTGGCGCGCGCACCGACGTGATGGGTGGCCAGGTCGATTTGATGTTTGACGCGGTGACCACCATGGCCGAGCAGGTGCGTGCAGGCAAAGTGCGGGCGCTTGCCACCACCGGGCGGGTGCGCTCCGACGTGCTGCCGGACGTACCCACCCTCAACGAATCCGGCGTCCCCGGCTATGAAGCCACCATCTGGCTGGGCCTGCTGGCACCCAAGGGCACGCCCATGGCCATCGTGGACAAGCTCAATGAAGCGGTCTCGAAAATCGTGGGCCAGGCCGAGGTGCGCCAGCTGTGGTCCAAGCAGGGCGCAGTGGCCATGGTGATGACGCCCAGCGTGTTCGATAAATACATCCGCGACGACATCGTCAAATGGGCGCGTGTGATCAAGAGCGCCGACATCAAGCTTGACTGAGCGGGTAGTTCAGCATGACCGTCTTGCATCTTTTGAGCGGTGGCGCAGCCCAGGCGCTGGTGCAGCAACTACAAGCGCCATTTCTGGCGCACAGCGGCTGCACGATTGACGGCGGGTTTGGTGCGGTCGGCCTCATGAAAGAGCGCCTGCTGGCGGGCCAGCCGTGCGACGTCATCATCCTGACCCAAGCCTTGATCGAGCAATTGATCGCCAGCGGCCACGCGCGTGCGGGCAGCGCCCAACCGCTGGGCATTGTCAAGACCGGCATCGCTGTGAAAACCGGCGCGGTTTGCCCTGCGGTGGACCGCCCGCAAACCCTCAAGGCGGCCTTGCTGGCAGCACGGGGCATTTACTTTCCGGACCCGGTCAAGGCCACTGCCGGCATCCATTTCATGAACGTGCTCCAACGTTTGGGCATTGCTGACGAGTTGGCGCCACGTCTGCATGCCTTCCCCAACGGCGCAACGGCCATGGCCGCCATGGCGCAAGCGCCGGGCAGCGGCCTGATCGGTTGCACGCAAGTCACCGAAATCCTGTTCACGCCGGGGGTGCAATTGGTCGCACCTCTGCCCCGGGAGTTCGAACTGGCCACGGTTTACACGGCCGCGCTGTGCACGCAGGCGGCGCAGCCGCAAGCAGCCGCCGAATTAATCCGCCTTTTGAGCAGCCCGCAAACCGCCGCCCAGCGCCGCGCGCTCGGTTTTGAATAGCGTCAAAAAACCGCTCAAACCAGCAACGCATTGACCCGCTTGACGTAGGCCGGCGGATCGGCGGGCATGCCGCCTTCGGCCAGCAGCGCCTGGTCAAACAGGATGTGCGCCAGGTCGTTGAAGTGCACCGAGCCCTCGAGTTTTTTCACCAGCGGGTGCTCGGCGTTGACTTCCAGCACCGGTTTCACGTCGGGCGCGGTTTGGCCCGCCTGTTTGAGCATGCGCGCCAGTTGCGTGCTCATGCCGTGGTCCTGCACCACCAGGCAAGCCGGGCTGTCCACCAGGCGCGTGGTCACGCGCACGTCCTCGGCCTTGTCCTTGAGCGCTTCCTTGAGTTTGGCGAGCAACGGTTTGAAGGTTTCAGCGGCTGCATCGAAGGCTTTCTTTTCAGCGTCGTCTTGCAGCTTGCCCAGATCGACGGCGCCTTTGGCCACGCTTTGCAGCGGCGTACCGTCAAATTCCTGCAAAAAGTTCAACGCCCACTCATCGACGCGGTCCGTCATCAACAGCACCTCTATGCCTTTTTTCTTGAAGACCTCAAGCTGCGGGCTGTTCTTGGCAGCGGCCAAGGTGTCGGCGGTGATGTAGTAAATCGCCTCCTGGCCTTCTTTCATGCGCGCCTTGTAGTCGGCGAATGAGACGCTGGTCGCGTCCGAGATGCTGGAGGCAAAGCGCAACAGCTTGGCCAGACGCTCCTTATTGGCAAAGTCTTCGCCCAGGCCTTCCTTGAGCACCGCGCCAAATTCCTGGTAGAACTTGGTGTATTTGCCGGCTTGTGCCTTGTCTTCTTCTGACGCCACATCGGTAACGCCCTCTGAGGACTTGTCTGCCCCTTCGCTAGCGGCTTCTGGCAGCTTGTCATGCTGGGCCAGGTCTTCCAGCATGCCCAGCACGCGCTTGGTGCAGCCCTCGCGGATGGCTTTGACGTCGCGGCTTTCTTGCAGCAGTTCGCGGCTGACGTTGAGCGGCAAATCGCTTGAGTCCACCACGCCTTTGACGAAACGCAAGTAGGTGGGCAGCAGCGCCTCGGCATCGTCCATGATGAAAACGCGCTTGACGTAGAGCTTGACACCGGCTGATTTATCGCGGTTGAACAGGTCCATCGGCGCTTTCGACGGCAGGTAGAGCAATTGCGTGTACTCGGTGCTGCCTTCGACCCGGTTGTGGGTGTAGGCCAGCGGCGCTTCAAAGTCGTGGCTGATCTGCTTGTAGAACTCGTTGTAATTTTCGGGCGTGATGTCTTTCTTGGCGCGGGCCCAGATGGCGTTGCCTTTGTTGACCGTTTCCCATGCGCCAGTCTTGACCATGGCGCCCGGCTGGCGGCCGCCCTTTTCGTCGCCGGGGTTGATCAACTCGCCGTCTTTCCACTCCTCTTTTTCCATCAGGATAGGCAAGCTGATGTGATCGGAATATTTGGCGATGATGCTCTTGAGCTTCCAGGCGCTGGCGTAGTCCAGCGCGTCGTCGCGCAGGTGCAGGATGACGCTGGTGCCACGCACCGGCCGTATCATGGTTTCCACCTCGAAGTCGCCGGCACCGCCGCTGATCCAGCGCACGCCCTCATCGACTTTCATGCCGGCGCGGCGCGACTCCACGGTGATCTTGTCGGCCACGATAAAGCCGGAATAAAACCCGACACCGAACTGGCCGATCAGTTGCCCTTGCTCGGACACGTTGGCTTTCTGATCGCCGCTGAGCTTGGACATGAAGTCTTTGGTGCCGCTCTTAGCGATGGTGCCCAGATGGTCTATCGCCTCTTGTGCACTCATGCCAATGCCGTTGTCGGTGATGGTGAGGGTTTTGGCGTCTGTGTCAAAAGACACGCGCACCTCGAGGGTGGGCGCGTCTTCGTACAAGCCGCTGTCGTTGATGGCTTCAAAGCGCAGCTTGTCGCAGGCGTCCGACGCGTTGGAAATCAACTCGCGCAAGAAAATCTCCTTGTTGGAGTACAGCGAGTGGGTCACGAGGTGCAACAGTTGGGCCACTTCGGCCTGGAAAGAGAGGGTTTGTTTGGTCATGGCAATGGGTGGCTCGGCTAAATGAATGACGCGTGCAATAGGTGCAACGCGCGGAACTGGTAATTATGGGCGATGCCTGGCGGTTCAAGAGGGCAGGCACATAGTAGTGGTCTGTCCCGCAATGGGACTTCCGACATCCGACAATCGGTTGGGGTTTTCAGAATTTCTCATGCGGCGCCAAGTAGCGCCAGTGCCCGACGGGCAGATTGCCCAGCATCACGTTGCCGATGCGCACGCGCTTCAGGCCCACCACCTTGAGGCCGACCAGCTCGCACATGCGCCGGATCTGGCGTTTCTTGCCTTCGGTCAGTACCACGCGCAGTTGCTCCGGGTTTTGCCAGGTGACCTTGGCGGGCTTTAACGCCTGGCCGTCCAGGCTCAATCCTTGGCGCAGCTTTTCCAGCCCGGCGGCCGGGAAGACGGCTTGCACGTTGCTGCTGATAGCGTCGCCATCGTTGATCTGCAACAGTCGGTCGGGCTCACCATCGGGCTCATTGAAACCGGTGTAGCTGACCCGCACCAGATACTCTTTTTCCATCACCGAATCTTCTCCGATGAGCTGGCGCGCCACGCGACCGTCTTGCGTCAGCACCAGCAGGCCGATCGAATCAATGTCCAGGCGCCCGGCGGGCACCAGGCTTTTGAGTTGACTCGGGTGAAAGAAGAAACGCGCGTTGTCTTCCAACCAGCGGTTTTGCGGCTGGATCAAAGTGATGGCGGGCTGATGCCCGTCTTCAGCCTGTCCGCTCACAATGCCCATGGGCTTGTTGAGCAAAATCGTGACCTGGTTGGCTTGCGCTCCTTTGGCATGTGGGCTGATCTCAATGTGCACATCGGGCAGCACCTGCATGCCCATGGTGGCAACCACACCGTTGACCTTGACCCAACCGCGTCCAATCCAGTCGTCGGCCTCGCGGCGCGAAGCCAAACCGAGTTCGGCCATGCGCTTGTTCAGTCGCAAGGTACCGCCGGGGCCAAAAGCGGCGGTGTTGGTCTGGCCCGCTGGAATGGGTGCGCGCGCGGTCGGTGCGGCGGCGCGGCGAAACGCCGCTGGTTTGGGAGTGTTGGTCATACGCTATTTAATTTGTAGCTGCTTGTGCTTATTCTAAGCGCCATTCAGATGAATTGCCTGTATCCATCGAGACGATCCTATAAAAATGACGCGGTCCGCAAAGCCTGCAGATGGGTCACCCGCAGGCCGCCGTATTCGACCTGGATGGCGCCTTGCGCCGCCAGCGCAGTCAGCGCTTCGTTCACGCGCTGGCGCGACAAGCCGACCAGGTAGGCGAGCTCCTGCTGGGTGATGCGCAGCACCTCGCCAACGCCGGGGTACAGCGCCGGGTTAAAGAGTGCGGCCAGGCTGCGCGCGACCCGGACATCGGGGTTGGTCATGCGGTCGATCTCACGCGCCGCAATGAATTGGCCGAGGCGTTCGTTGAGCTGGTTCATCACAAAGCGGTTAAACCCAATGGAGTGGTCCAGCAGCCAGTGGAAAGTATCGATGTGCAGCCCGGCCACCCGGCTTTTGCGCAGGGCCTGAATGTTGTAACGGTAGCTTTCACGCTTGAGGGCGGTACCCTCGCCAAACCAGCCGCCCGGCGGCAGCCCGGTGAACGTCATGGTCAGCCCCTCGGCGTTGTCGCTGCTCATCTTGAGCAGGCCATCGACCACGCCAAACCAGTAGGTTGCCGGGCGACCGCTGCGGCAGACGTATTCACCGGAACTGGCATCGGCAATTTTCAGGTCGTCCACCGCGCGCGCGCGCTCATCCGGCGAGAGCCGGTCCAGCCACGGAATGGTGTCGAGTTCGCTCGCCGTCAGGGGACGGCGGCGCTGATGCAGGGAGGAGTCGGAACTCATGGCGAAAGAAAGTGTGCAGGAATGAACAGCAAGTGCGCGCTTGGCGCAGGGAAAACACCTACCGAGAAAAGCGTTGATTGTCGTCCAAACGACAACCTAACGTCAAATGACTGCCTATTATTCGGCTCATTCCAGGACGGGCGCAGGCTTAAACATCTGTCCCACAATCTTAATCAGTTGGGGACAGAGCTGGCTCGCTTCGCGTAGCTGCGGTCTGTCCCGCAAGGTTTCAGTTTAGTTGAGGACAGAGTTGGCTCAGTTCGCGTAGCGGCGGTCTGTCCTGCAAGTCATTAGTTTTAAGCAAGGTACCGGGATGCAAACGACTTTCCCTCGACTTCTTTTGAATCATGCCGCCCAGCGTCCGGCGGATATCGCCATGCGTGAAAAAGAATACGGTATCTGGCAAGCCTTGTCATGGGCTGATCTGGCGACTATGGTCGAGCACTTGGCCGGTGGTCTGGCGCAGGCCGGCTTGCGTCGTGATGAGCACATGATAGTGATTGGCGCCAACCGGCCGCGCTTGTACGCCACCATGCTGGCCGCCCAGTCGATCGGCGCGATTCCAATCCCCCTTTACCAGGACGCGGCTGCGCCCGAGTGTGTGTTCCCGATCAACAACGCCGAGGTCCGGTTTGCCTTTGCCGAAGACCAGGAACAGGTCGACAAACTGCTCGAAATTCGTGCGCAATGCCCGCAGCTCTCCAACATCTATTTTGACGATCCGCGGGGCCTGCGCAACTACGCTGAGCCGGGACTGGCATCGGTTGACGCCTTGCTGGTCGCCGGTCAGGCCTACGCTGCGCAACACCCAGGTTTTCTGCAAGCCGAAGTGAGCCAGATCAAGCCCGATGATGTGGCTGCCATGTTTTTCACCTCGGGCACCACCGGCAACCCCAAGGGCGTGGTGCATACCCACAACTCACTGCTGAACAGCGCCAAAGCCGGGGCTGATTTTGACAAACTGACCCACTGCGAGGAGGTGCTGGCCTATTTGCCCCCGGCCTGGATCGGGCAGAACATCTTTAGCTATGCGCAGTGGCTGGCCTGTGGCTATGTCGTCAATTGCCCGGAGTCGGCCGACACCGTCACCATCGACCTGAAAGAAGTGGGCCCCACCTATTACTTTGCACCGCCCCGGGTGTTCGAGGGGCTGCTCACCAGGGTCATGATTCGCATGGAAGACGCGGGTGCGATCAAGCGCCACATGTTCGCGTATTTCATGCGCGTGGCCAAGCGCGTCGGCCCGGCGCTGATGGATGGCAAGCCGGTGTCCATGGCAGACCGCGTGCTCTACGCTTTGGGCAACTTCATGGTGTATGGTCCCCTGCGCAACAACCTGGGTTTCAGCCGGGTGCGCGTCGCCTACACGGCCGGTGAGGCCATAGGCCCGGACCTGTTCAGTTTTTACCGCTCCATCGGCGTCAATCTCAAGCAACTCTACGGCTCGACCGAGACCGCTGTGTTCGTCTGCTTGCAGCCCGACAACGAGGCGCGTGCCGACACCGTGGGCGTGCCCTGCGCCGGCGTGGAGATCAAGGTCGCCGACAACGGCGAGGTGCTGGTCAAATCGCCCGGCTTGCTCAAGGGCTATTTCAAAAACCCGCAAGCCACGGCCGAGGTCCTGACGCCGGACGGCTGGTACCACACCAGTGATGCGGGTTTCCTGGATGCGCACGGCCACCTCAAGATCATTGACCGCGTGAAAGACGTCGGCCACATCAAAGGCGGCGCCAATGACGGCGCCATGTTTGCGCCCAAGTACGTCGAGAACAAGCTCAAGTTTTTCCCGCACATCAAGGAAGTGGTGGCTTACGGTGACGGCCGCGAAAAGGTTTGCGTCATGATCAATATCGATGTTGACGCAGTGGGCAACTGGGCCGAGCGACGCAACCTGCCTTATGCCGGGTACACCGATCTGGCGCAAAAACCCGAGGTTTATCAACTGATCAAGGAGTGCGTCGAAAAAGTCAATGCCGACCTCAGCGTGGACACCATGCTGGCCGGCTCGCAGGTCAGCCGTTTCCTGGTACTGCATAAAGAGCTCGACGCCGACGACGGCGAGTTGACCCGCACCAACAAAGTGCGCCGTGGTTTCATTGCCGAAAAATACGACGTGCTGGTGGATGCCTTGTACGGCGGCAAGACATCGCAGTTCATTGAGACCCAGGTCAAGTTCGAAGATGGCCGCACCGGCAGCATCAGTGCCACATTGAAAATTGACGACGCCAAGACCTTTACACCCGTCAAGGCGGCCGCATGAGTAAGAAAATAGGTGACGTCATCCTCGACGTTAAAAACATCGCCCTGAGTTTTGGTGGCGTCAAGGCGTTGACCGACATTTCGTTCGATGTGCGCGAGCATGAAGTGCGCGCCATCATAGGCCCCAACGGCGCCGGCAAGAGTTCCATGCTCAACTGCATCAACGGCGTCTATACGCCGCAGCAAGGCTCCATCACTTTTCGAGACCAGTCTTTCAGCCATATGGACAGCCACCAGGTGGCCGTGATGGGCATCGCGCGTACCTTCCAGAACCTGGCGTTGTTCAAGGGCATGAGCGTGATCGACAACATCATGACCGGGCGCAATCTGAAAATCAAAAGCAATCTGCTCTGGCAAGCGCTGCGCATAGGCCCAGCCCAGCGCGAGGAAGAGCAGCACCGGGAAGCGGTTGAACACATCATCGATTTTCTGGAAATCCAGGCTCATCGCAAAACACCGGTGGGTCAGTTGCCTTATGGTTTGCAGAAGCGGGTTGATTTGGGTCGCGCCCTGGCGATGGAGCCGCAGGTGTTGCTGCTCGACGAGCCGATGGCCGGCATGAACGTGGAAGAAAAACAGGACATGTGCCGCTTCGTGCTCGATGTCAACGGCGAGTTCGGCACCACGGTGGTGTTGATCGAGCACGACATGGGCGTGGTGATGGATATTTCAGACCGCGTGGTGGTGCTCGATTACGGCAAAAAGATTGGCGACGGCACACCCGACGAAGTGCGCAATAACGAAGAAGTGATCAGCGCTTATTTGGGCACGAGTCACTGAGGACAAAACATGGCATTTTTTCTTGAAACATTGTTTGGCTGCTTGATGGCCGGCATGTTG
>Ga0315272_10000299_pt1 | contig 24408 bp, 19 predicted proteins | sample C3_middle_MG_FD_203918 | JGI IMG/M metagenome (GOLD analysis project Ga0315272, IMG submission 203918) | Sediment microbial communities from Yellowstone Lake, YNP, Wyoming, USA - C3_middle | ecosystem: Environmental > Aquatic > Freshwater > Lake > Sediment | place: USA: Wyoming | collected...
GGTTGTAAAAACAGACTATACCAATCCTTATGATCTTCTTACTGCAATGGAATATAAGACTCTTGACAGATGGAGTTTTATTCAGACATATGATGAGTATGTTTCGCAAAGCCAGGGAAGTTTTGTGGGACATGGCATAAGTATGGGTCTCGATGGTTCAAACCAGGTGAGGATAGCACAGATCTATAATCAGTCACCTTTGTATTCCAAAGGTGTGCGCAGAGGATGGATAGTTAAAAAACTGAACGGAACAGATCTCGCCCCGATTTTCATTGCCAAAGACGGAACTGCCTACAACAATCTTATCGGGAAATCGACAGCCGGAATTACAAATACTTTCCTTTTCCAGACACCGGCAGGAAAAGATTCAACAATAGCATCCACAAAGGCATCCTTTACCTTAAACACTGTTATTTCAGCTGATACATTGCACCTGAAATCAGGGATAGCCGGGCACCTTGTATTTGACCAGTTTATCACACCTTCAAATGCCGAATTAATGAATGCATTTGCATTTTTCAGCCAGAATAATATCAAAGATCTGATTGTTGATCTCAGATATAACGGCGGCGGCGACCTGAGCGTGCTGACCAATATGGCGAGCTACGTAGCAGGGTCATCGAGGTTCAGCAAACAGTTTCTGACCCTTACCTTTAATGATAAAAATACCGCGCATAATGTTTCTTATCCTTTCAGCACAGTAACATATCCGGTAAGCATATCACGGCTTGTGGTAATTACAACCAGAAACACAGCCTCGGCCAGTGAGGATTTCATAAATGGCCTCAAACCTTTCTACGATATTAAGACTATAGGCGACACGACAAATGGAAAACCTGTTGGCATGATAGGGATCCAGTATAAGACAAATTATATGTTCTGGCCTATCTCTTTCTCACTGGTAAATTCTCAGAGCCAGGGAGAGTTTTATAATGGTTTCGCCCCAGATAAAATAGCTGCCGATGATATAACCCACGATTGGAGCAGCAGAAACGAGTCGTGTCTCAAAGAGGCTATTTACTATCTGGAACACGGTTCTGTCTCTTCGAAATCATTTAATGTCAGTCAGCCGCGGTCAACAGTAGTATTTAATGAGCAACCGGGGAAAATTAACAATGCTTATATCATTAATAAATAAACTGGATTAAAGATTTCCTATGTGACCCTTTGTGTTCCCTATAGCTATCAGGACTTTGTGTACCTTTGTGTTTAAAGAAAAAGATACAGAGAATTGAAAGATAAACCGAAGGAGAGAATAATTCTTGGTATAGATCCGGGAACAAGCATTACAGGATATGGTGTTATTAAGACCTCCGGAACAACCCCGGAGCTCGTTGTCATAGGGTCGATCGATCTGTCAAAGTTCGATGATCATTATATTAAGCTGAAGCATATTTTTGAAAGAACTATCGGGATCATCGATGAATACCATCCCGATGAACTGGCCATTGAAGCTCCTTTTTACGGCAAGAATGTTCAATCGATGCTTAAGCTTGGAAGAGCTCAGGGAGCAGCAATAGCAGCAGCACTGAGCAGGTCCCTGCCAATCTTTGAATATGCACCCAGGAAAATAAAAATGTCAATCACCGGTCAGGGAGCTGCATCGAAAGAACAGGTTGCAGCGATGCTGATGAACATTCTTAAATTCAGTCTTGCCGAAGTCAAACTCGACGCTACCGACGGATTGGCCGCAGCGCTTTGTCATTTCTACCAGACTAATAAGCCCACTCAGCAGAAATCTTATAACAGCTGGAAAGACTTCATGAATAAAAACCCCAAGAGAGTAAAGAAAAATGAGGCATAGACGCTTACACTACTGCGTAGGCAATTGCAAGCACACTCACCCTTACACCTTCAATTTTAAGAAGTTCTGATGCACATGATTCAATGGTTGATCCGGTTGTAATGACATCGTCAACTAGTAATATATGCTTTCCTTTAACCGCGCCAGCATCTGAGACTCCAAAAATTCCCTCAACATTAGTCCACCTTTCGTACCTTGACCGTTTTGTCTGGGTGGCAGAAACAGTTATCCTTTTCAGGGTGGTGGTATCAACCGGACGCGAAAGTGTATCTGCAAGACCTCTGGAAATTAATTCACTCTGATTAAATCCACGAACCCTCTCTTTAGCAGGATGCAGCGGAACCGGGATTATCAGATCTATATCATTAACAAATTCCGAAGTATTAAGAGAAATCCCATAAATTCTTCCGAGTTCAAAACCTATCTCTTTTATTCCATTATACTTCAGGTTATGGATGAGCTTTCGGATACGGCTTCCCTTATTATAATATGAGAATGCTGCAGCTTTTTCTATCCTGCATCGTCCCCAGAAAAGCCTGGCAACAGGATTGTCTTCCAGCAAATGATAATTGGTGCGTGGTATAACTACATAGCATTCAGTGCATATCAGACTTTCGTTTCTGAGCAGATGATTGCCACATGCATAGCACAGCCTGGGAAAGAGAAGACTGATAAAATCGTCCCAAAAATCATACAGATAACCCATGCAGCGGGCAGAATTATACTGTAAAGATAAGAAATTGATCAGAGAGTTACCCTGCTGCTTATTCTGGAAGCTATTTCCTTAAATTCTTCCTGTGAAAACTTCAGTTTTGGATTCTTGAAATTCAGGTCATTCAAATTATCCAGCGGGACCAGATGAATATGTGCATGCGGGACTTCCAGACCCAATACGGCTATCCCGATCCGGTTACAGGGATATGCGCTTTTAATTGCTGCTGCAATCTTTTTAGAAAATACGATCATCCCGGCGAGATAATCATCATCAAGGTCGAAGATATAATCAGTCTCCTGCTTAGGCACAACCAGAGTATGTCCGGCCTTTAAAGGATTGATGTCGAGGAAAGCGAAATAGTTTTCATTTTCTGCTATCTTATAGCAAGGGATTTCTCCACCGATGATTTTAGAAAAAATGGTAGCCATAATTGCATTAGAAATAAGTAACTAAATTGAAATAGCAATAATTTCAAAAGGTATGGTTCCCGATGGTACTTTTATCTGCACTATATCGCCTACTTTTTTACCAATGAGGCCCTGTGCGATAGGAGAACTTACTGCAATCTTTCCCATCTTAAAATTAGCTTCACTCTCAGGTACTATAAGATATTCCATAACTGAGTTATTAGCTTTATTCATGATCTTAACTCTGTTGAGCAACCTTACTGATGAGGTATCAATTTTAGATTCGTCGAGTATTCTCGAACGGGCAACAATATCCTCAAGCTTAGATATTCTCAGTTCAAGTAAACCCTGAGCTTCCTTAGCTGCTGCATACTCTGCATTCTCTGAAAGGTCTCCTTTATCCCTTGCATCAGCTATCTGCCTGGAAATTGAAGGTCTCTCAACATTCCTCAATTGGTCAAGCTCCTCTTTCAACTTCTGAAGCCCTTCTACAGTCACATATATAACCTCTGCCATGTTTCGTTATTATATTAAAAAAATAAGAAGAATTCCGGGGATCCCGGAACTCTTCAAGACAAATATATAAAATCTTTTATTTAATTACAAAAAATATTCCTGTGAATATTTGTTTTACAAGTATTTAAACCTGCTTTTCACTTTCAATTATATTTATGCCCCGCTTCTTTTGTGGCTTCTCTGACCTTTTTCTTTTTGACTTTTTCCCGTTTTGCCATATCCTTCTTATTCTGCTTCATACGTGCCTGTACTTCAGGTGTTTGTATTTCAACATTATGTTTTTGGGCCTTCAGCACACCTTTATCATAGGCTTTATTCAGTCTCCTGTCGTTTGCCTCCTGTTTTTTCTTAGCCCGTAATACTTTCCGGGGTTCTTTTACCTTTGCCTCTCTCCTGCCCCTGTGTGATTTCCCGAATAGTTGTTTTTCAGGATTCTTATGAAAGATCTGTGACTTTGCCGGGGTAGCAGATATAACTAACAGGAACAGCAAAAGGAAAATATTTCTCATTCTTAATTTATTCATTATCAGATGGTACAATAATTTTTCTGCTATTCCGTTAAATTTCGCACGGTATTAGTAATTTTGTGTGATAAATATTTACATATGGGTTCCAGTTCAAAAATAAGATTTTTTTTAATTATAATAACATTTGTTGCAAGCCTCAGCTCATGCAATAAAAAGAATGATGTAATACCCGATGTATACGTTAACTTTACACTTAACCTGAATGATCCTGAGTTTGTTAACCTGAACGGGTTCGGAGGCTCGGTAACTGTTGATTCACATACAAATAACTGGGGTTCAGGTGCGGCCGGCTACAATGGAAACGGAATCATTATCTGTTTTGGCGTTGAAGAATTCTACGCATATGACCGGACCTGTCCGCACGATTATGTGGTAAATAACTTAAGTGTTAAGGTAAATATTGATCCTGCAAATTCCACTATAGCAATCTGCCCAAAATGCGGTTCAAAATACGGATTGACCGTCGGAGGAACACCAACCTCAGGTGTAAGCAGATATCCGCTGAAAAATTATAAAACAGGCTTTTCTGGAAATTATGTGACGGTCTGGAATTAAAAAAAGCAGGGACATTGAATATGATGTCCCTACACATATATTATAATTTAATTCTGATCTAATACCTGTAATGATCCGGCTTGTAAGGGCCTGATTCAGCAACTCCGATATAGTCAGATTGTTCCTTGCTGAGTTTGGTAAGCTTCACGCCAAGCTGCTCGAGATGCAATCTTGCCACCTCTTCATCGAGATATTTCGGAAGTCTGTAAACGCCTATTTCATATTTGTTTTTCCAGAGTTCAATCTGCGCGAGAGTCTGATTGCTGAATGAATTGCTCATTACGAATGATGGATGGCCAGTTGCACAGCCAAGGTTCACAAGTCTTCCTTCTGCAAGAATGAAGATAGCATGTCCGTCTGGAAAAAGATATTTATCTACCTGAGGCTTGATATTGATTTTCTCAACCCCCTTGAGCTCATTAAGATTATCTACCTGGATTTCATTATCAAAATGGCCGATGTTGCAGACTATCGACTGATCTTTCATTTTCAGCATATGGTCGAGGGTAATGATATCTCGGTTGCCTGTGGCAGTTACAAAAATATTGCCTTCTCCAAGAGTATCTTCTACAGTCTTCACTTCGAATCCTTCCATGGAAGCCTGTAACGCGCATATCGGATCAATTTCTGTTACAATCACGCGGGCTCCGTATGATTTCATAGAACGTGCGCATCCTTTTCCGACATCGCCATAACCGCAAACGACTACTACCTTGCCGGCAAGCATGACATCAGTAGCCCTTTTTATTCCGTCGGCCAGCGATTCACGGCAACCATACAGGTTATCAAACTTTGATTTCGTCACTGAATCATTTACATTAATGGCTGGTACTAATAATTCGCCGCTTTCCATCATCTGATATAACCTGTGAACTCCTGTAGTAGTTTCTTCGGATATTCCCTTCAGGTCTTTAACAGTGGTATGCCATTTCCCTGGTTCTTTGCTCAGAATATCTTTGAGTGTTGCCAGAATAATTGCTTCCTCCCTGTTTCCTGGTTTTTTATCAAGTATTTCGGGTGTCTTTTCAGCCTTATAACCCAGGTGTACCATGAGTGAGGCATCACCGCCATCATCAACAAGAAGATTCGGTCCTTTCCCTCCCGGGAATGACAGAGCCTGAGCCGTACACCACCAGTATTCTTCAAGAGTCTCACCTTTCCAGGCAAATACTGGGATCCCGCTTGCAGCAATTGCAGCCGCAGCATGATCCTGTGTTGAGAAAATATTGCAGCTTGCCCATCTTACTTCGGCGCCTAATGCAGCAAGCGTTTCAATCAGAACTGCTGTCTGAATAGTCATGTGCAGAGAACCTGTGATACGGGCTCCTTTTAAAGGCAGTTCAGCAGAATATTTTTTCCTGATAGCCAGTAAACCCGGCATCTCTTTCTCTGCAATTTCAATTTCTTTTCTCCCAAATTCCGCAAGTGAAATATCTTTTACCTGGTATTGCATTGAATCAACTATTATATTCATATTTCGAATTAATTTAAGGCGACAAAGTTACTAAAAACATTCATTATCCTTTTAACAATCTCAGAGTATTCTGTTTATCTGTTTCCATCTGTTCAGTAAGCTGTTTAAGCCCGCTGAATTTTTTTTCATCTCTCAGTCTTTTCCTGAAAACTACGGTAATTATTTTCCCATATATATCTTCATCGAAATCGAGGATATTCACTTCAATGCTCCTGAAGCTGACATTATTATTGACAGTGGGATTTGAACCGATATTCAGCATTCCCTTATGGATCTTATTATCAACAAAAACTTCCACTGCATAGACCCCGTTAAAGGGAATCAGCTTATTACCCGAATCAGGCTCAATATTGGCGGTGGGAAATCCTATAGTTCGCCCTATCTTCTTTCCCTCGATGACTGTTCCGCTTATTGAATAATAATAGCCAAGCCATCTGTTTGCATCATCCAGGTCACCTTTTAATAAAGCCTCACGGATAACCGAAGAGCTGACAGCTCCATCCTCTGTACTAAATTCTTGAACCTGCTCTATAATAAAGCCCAGGTCTTCAGAACATTGCCTGATTGTATTAATATCGCCTTCCCCCCTTCGTCCAAAATGATGATTATATCCTATTATAAGATGCCTGTTGCCTATCTTTTTAAAAAGTATCTCTCTTATAAATTCACAGGCCGGAATCAAGCTGAACTCACGGTTAAACTGAATTATAATAAGATGATCTATTCCGGCCTTTTCCAGAAGCGCTGCCTTTTCCTTCATCGTTGTAAGAAAAGCCAGGTTCGCGTTTTCCGGTTCAAGTACAATTCTTGGATGTGGTGAAAAAGTGATCACCACTGATTCACATTTTTTCGCATGTGCAACAGAAACCAGGTAATCGATGAGTGCCATGTGTCCCCTGTGAACACCATCAAAAATACCAAGGGTTACAACAGTGGAACTGAGGTTAAGATCTTCATATCCTTCGTGAATAATCATCGCACTAATTTATGCCTGTAAAATTAATAAAGCCTGTGAATATGAAACTAATAAATGATTAAGTTTTCGTACTTTTATAGGAAGACATACATTTTTGCCAGACACCATGAATACAGCTAGTTTCTACCATTCCGACCCCTGGTTAAATCCTTTTACTGATGTTATCGAACGGCGCAATGCCAAATGCCTTCAGAAAGAAAAGCAACTGAAAGGCAATGGTACATTATGCGACTTCGCGATGGGCCATTTTTATTATGGCCTTCATCGTACTGCCAATTCATGGGTTTTCAGGGAATGGGCTCCAAATGCAAAAAGCATTTTTCTTATCGGTGTATTTAATAACTGGAAGGAGAAGAAGGAATTCTCTATGACCAGGATAAACACAATGGGTGACTGGGAAATATTCCTTCCTGCTGATGCGCTCAAACATGAAGATCTTTATAAGCTTTCGATCCACTGGGAAGGAGGGAAAGGAGAACGTATTCCTTCTTATGCAAACCGTGTTGTGCAGGATGAAAAAACCAAAATATTCAATGCCCAGGTGTGGAATCCCGAAACCGGCTATTCCTGGAGTTGCAACTATTTTAATCCTAAGTCTCCTGCACCTGTAATTTATGAGGCGCATATCGGTATGTCTACATCGCAGGAAAAGCTGGGTACGTACAGGGAATTTACTGAAAAAGTTCTCCCTGTAATAAAAAAATCTGGTTACAATACTGTACAGCTTATGGCTATACAGGAGCATCCGTTTTACGGTTCTTTCGGATATCATGTCTCAAGTTTTTTTGCTGCATCATCGAGATTCGGTACACCTGAAGACCTAAAAGCTCTTGTTGATAAAGCCCATATGGAAGGACTGAGGGTTATTATGGATCTTGTCCATTCGCACTCGGTAAAGAATGTCAATGAAGGTTTGGGCCTTTTTGATGGATCAATGGGTCAGTACTTCCATGCAAATGAAAGAAGAAATCATATAGCATGGGACTCACTTTGTTTCGATTATGGTAAAGATAATGTGATCCACTTTCTGCTGTCGAACTGCAGATACTGGCTTGAAGAGTATAAATTTGACGGATTCAGATTTGATGGAATAACCAGCATGATCTATTACGATCATGGCCTTGAGAAGAATTTTACATCATATAATGAATATTTCGATGGAAACCAGGATGAAGATGCCCTTATTTACCTGTTCCTTGCCAATAAACTCATACACTCTTACAGACCCGAAGCAATTACAGTGGCCGAGGAGATGAGCGGGATGCCCGGACTTGCTTCCTCTACGGAGAAGATGGGATACGGATTTGATTACAGGCTCTCGATGGGGGTACCTGATTTCTGGATAAAACTGGTTAAGGAGACTTTTGATGAAAACTGGGACATGTCGCAGTTATTTCATGAGCTTACCCAGCACAGACCCGAAGAAAAGATCATTTCATACTGTGAATCGCATGATCAGGCCCTCGTTGGCGATAAAACTCTTATTTTCAGAATGATAGATGCTGAAATGTATACCGGGATGAATAAGGATTTTCACAGCATTGTAGTAGACCGGGGGATTGCTCTTCATAAAATGATCAGGCTTATAACATTCAGCACTTCAGGAGGCGGATACCTTAATTTCATGGGTAACGAGTTTGGTCATCCCGAATGGATTGATTTTCCGAGGGAAGGTAATAACTGGAGCTTTAAATATGCGCGCCGTCAATGGCAGCTTGCCGACAATAAAGATCTTAAGTATTATAGTCTGCGGAAATTTGACCGCAAGATGATAAAGCTTCACACCGACTTTAACATACTTAATGACCTTATGGTAAATAAGATATATGACAATAATTCAGACAAGATACTTGCCTATTCAAGGGGCGAATTGTTGTTTGTTTTCAATTTTAATCCCACTGTCTCATTCACAGATTACGGAATTCCTGTTCAGGGGAAATTCAAGGTGATCCTTGACACAGATGACCCGGCTTTCGGAGGATTCAACAGGATTGACAGGAAAACGACTTATATGTCTATCAGAAAAGCAGAAAGGAACATTATAAATGCTCCTTTATACCTTTACTTATATTTACCGGCAAGGACAGCCATAGTATTCAAGAAAGAGGCTGTCCGCCGGGCAACAGATCTTTAATCAATCCAGCGAAGCAGGTAGAAATCCTGTTTATGCGGAAGATCCTTGTGTTTGGGATATATTCTTATTCCGTAGAAGAAAGAGCCGGCTTTTTCCGGTACCATACTTGCACGGTACAGGCATTTCCCGTTTTTGCAGCTGATCAGTTTAAACTCTTCACTTGCCACAAATTCATGTTCTCCGTGCTTACTCATGTGAGTGACAATGAATTCCACACCAACATTCTCTTTAGGAATCTTCTTGACGTCAAGCGCAATTTCTGCCCTGTAATCATGACCGGAACGGTAAACATTCTCGCCTGCACGTTCAAAACTGTAATTGAGAACTTCAATATTATCCCACTCTTCACGCATCGTCACCTTCCATGCTGCAAGATCCTTGGCTTTCTCAAAGTTATTATCAAGGAGATATTTGCTACGGATAAACAGTTTAGAATAGTACTTTTCGTAATAATCGTCGATCATCCTCTTCATGGTAAATTCAGGAGCTATTTTTACCATTGTGTTTTTTATAAGGCTGACCCATTCTACAGGAACACCCTGATCATTGAAGGAATAATAGGCAGGAACTATTTCATATTCAAGCATATTATAAATAGTTTCAGCATCAATATCATCCTGAAGCTCCTGATTCTCATATGTTCTTTTCTTTGGCAGCGCCCAGCCGGCAAATGCACGATAACCTTCAACCCACCATCCGTCGAGTACACTGAAGTGAATGGTTCCGTTCATGACTGCTTTTTCTCCGCTTGTCCCTGAAGCCTCAAGAGGCCTTGTCGGCGTGTTGAGCCAGATGTCAACTCCTCTGGTCAGGTACTTCGCCATTTCAATATCATAATTCTCAAGGAATATGACTTTCCCGGCAAATTGCGGCATCTGAGAAATTTCAAAAACTCTTTTGATCAGATCCTTTCCGCCACCATCATTAGGATGGGCTTTACCGGCATAAATAAACTGAACCGGTTTTCCGGGATTATTAACAATGCGTTCAAGCCTGTCAATATCCCTGAAAAGCAATGAAGCCCTTTTGTAAGTGGCAAATCGCCTTGCAAAGCCAATGGTCAGAGCTTTTTCATCAAGATGGCTACTGATACTGAGCAGTGTATGGGGACTGACATGTTTTTCGATCATATCCGCCTGAAGCCTTTTTCTGATATTTGAGAAAAGACTCTTTTTCAGACTGGTTTTAATATTATAAACCTTTTTATCGTCGATACTGTATAGTTTTTCCCAGAGATTTCTGTCGGTCTGGTCAAAATTGATATCTCCTGAAATCTCTTTGTATACCTCGCGCCACTCAGGAGCAGTCCAGGTAGGATGATGAACACCGTTTGTAACGTAACCGATAAACAGTTCCTCTTTAAGATAACCCGGCCAGAGTTTATTGAACATCCCCTGACTGACCTCTCCGTGCAACTTGCTGACTCCGTTTACCTCCTGTGACATACGGGTAGCGAGATAGCTCATATTGAATTTTTTATCATAATCACCTTCACATTGGCCAAGAGCCATGAGTTCGCCCCATGTAATTGTAAGACGGCTGTGATAATGGGAGATATATTTACGAAGCAGATCCTCTTCAAAGGCATCATGTCCGGCAGGAACGGGAGTATGTGTTGTAAATAAGGTCGTTGATCTTACAACCTCGAGCGCCTGAATGAAAGTAAGGTGATGATCGTTTATAAGTCCGCGCATTCTTTCAAGACTGATGAATGCTGAATGGCCTTCATTACTGTGGAAAATATCGGGTTTTAACCCCATAGCTACAAGGGCTCTGATACCGCCAATGCCAAGAATAAGCTCCTGTCTCAGTCTGTTTTCATTGTCACCTCCGTACAGATAGTGAGTGACAGTCCTGTCTTCAGGAAGGTTATCATCTAAATCAGTATCAAGAAGAACCAGTCGAACTTTACCTACCATAGCCTCCCAGACACGGATCTTCACCGTTCTTCCCGGCCATACCAGACTTACATTCAAATGGTTGCCATCGGAGTCTTTAACAGGGTTAACAGGCAGACGGGAAAATTCTTCTGCTTCATATACTGAAATCTGTTCACCACGCGGACCCAGTTTTTGTTTAAAATAGCCATATCTGTAAAGGAGGCCGACACCTGTAATGTTTAAATTTGAATCGCTTGCTTCCTTCAGATAATCTCCTGCAAGGATACCCAGACCGCCTGAATAGATTTTAAGGCATGGGTGAATTCCAAACTCCATGCTAAAGTACGCAATTGACGGAAGAGAAAGATTATCAGGACGGTCAAGATGAGATTTGAACATCTCGTTTACATGCTTCAGTTCAGCAACAAAATCATCATCATCTTCAAGAACAAGCAGTCTTTTGTAGTCAATTTTTTCAAGAAGAAGTTTAGGATTATGTTTTACATCTTCCCACAATGATGGATCCATTCTTCTAAATAGCAGTTCTGCCTCGTTGTTCCATGACCACCAGAGATTATTAGCCAATTCCTTCAGTGAAAATAATTTCTCAGGAACATCACTCTGAACATAGATGTCTTTCCAGACAGGTACCTGGTGTGGCTTGCGAATATGAAATTCAGGAGATTCCTCAAAACGAATAAACTCTCTGGGTTCTTCTCTCCTGTCGCTGCTCTGTGCCAGAGCAAAGTCATAAGCGGTAAAATAGTAATTGACAAGATTGTCCCACAGTGCAATCCTGGAAATATCATGGGCTTTTTCCCTGGCTGCCTTAATAGCAGTATCATCGAGATCGATAAACAACTCAACAAAGTCACACATCTCTGTGATGACCTCATCTTCATTATCATCGGTTCTCTCAATAACTGAAATGCCATTACCCGGATTTTCAAAGTAGGTTCTTACCCAAAGACCGAATCCTGAAAGTGATGTAGTAACAGTTGGAATTGAGAACATTAAACTTTCGAGTGGGGTATATCCCCATGGCTCATAATATGATGGGAAAACTGATATATCAAATCCAATTAGCAGATCAAAGTATGGAATATTGAAGATACCATCATTCCCGTTGAGATAGCAGGGAACGAAGATGAGCTTCACTTTCGATTTCTTATCGTTAGCAAGATTATTTGCCGCAGCTCTCTGCAAAACAGGATCAGTAGACGGATAATGCAGGCTGTGTGTCAGATATTTATCGCCACCATTCACCTGACCATTATTATTAAGGATATCCAGAATATCCTGACGGGGACCTTTGTGATATGCAGGGATAAGGAAAAATGCAATGCATTCTTTTTCAATCTTATCATTTTTCTGCATTTTACCAAGCGTGTCAATCAGTATGTCAACACCTTTATTACGGAATTCGTATCTGCCGCTGTTAACAATAAGGACACAATCACTTGAAACTTCATATCCAAGAACTGCCTCAGCCACCTGAATAAGTTTTTCCCTGGCGGTCTTTCTTCTATCTTCAAAAACCTCTTTCGCAGGAACGAATGAATCCTCAAATCCGTTCGGGGTGATAAAATCAACTTCCTTGCCAAGAAAGTGCTCGCATTCTCTCGATGTGATCTCACTAACCGTAGTAAAGACATCTGCTTCTGCCGCAGATATTTTTTCGAGCGACTGTTTTGCCACAACATTAAACTCCCTGGCTATCTGGACAGGATTATATTCCTCCATTTTACCATAGAGCGGCCTGTTATTACCGGCCACAGATCGACCAAGAACAGTTGCATGAGTAGTGAAAGATGTTGCCACCCACGGGGCATTTTTCTTGAGGTATAGAATCCCTGTTCCGGTCATCCATTCATGGAACTGGGCTATTGTATTATGATGTTCGTGGTAGAAATTGGAAATACTCTCGATCAGCTTACCGGCTGCATACCCAAAGAGTGCCGGTTCTACATAATCCCACTGACCTGAGATACTGTCGAGTTTGTAAGTTTCCCAGAAACCTGCAAATATTTCATTCTGCTGACCAAAATACGGAGTAAAATCGATCAGGATCACAATTGGTTTTCCTGCTATATTCCATCTTCCTGTTTTAACTCTTAGTCCTTCGGAAGCAGCTCTTGCCTTCCATTCTGCAAACAGTGATTCATCCGGTATAAATTCCGGATTTATGACGTCTTCTCTCCAAACGTCCGGTCCTATAAGAATATATCTGTCACCAAGTTCATTTACTATTTTAAGTGCCTTTGTTGATATTACAGTATGTATCCCCCCAACCTTATTGCATACTTCCCAGCTGGTTTCAAAAATAAATTCAACCTTCATCTTCAATAATTATTCGTTTCTAGTTTGATTCTATCTATTTTAATTTGACTTTTCTCCCTGTTTTAACCGGAGTCTTTTTCTTAGTGGTCTTTGATTTGGTTTTAAGTTTTACATTAGCATCGTCGACAAGTATATTTTTAGCTGGCAGGGTGGTTTCCTTCTTTTCTGATGTCGTCAGGCTTTTTGCAGGTTTCTTCTTTGCTTTAACTGCAACCGGAAATTTAGTTGATTTAGATTTTACAGGTTTTTCAGCCGGCATGGCTTTCGCAAGCTTTTTGTTGAGCTTATGAATTTCGAGAGCTTGTTTTTCGATGAGCATGTCTTTTTCGATGACTTGTGTGCCAAGCTTGAAAATCTGATCCTGTTCTGCTGTATCCGGAAATAGTTTCTGAAGCCTGATTTCAAAATCACTGAGGACATTCATATAATTCATGAATGCATCGTATGGTGTCTCATAGGGGTTAAAATAAGCATGAACAGCCCCATCAGAGAAAAATTTAGTTGCCATGTAATAAAAATGATCGCTTGACTGAAGATATTCCCAATCCTTTTTAATCAGCGCATCTTCACATTTGTTTACTTTCTTGGAAAGACTATATAGTTTATCAAGAGCAGCCACCTGCAGTTCATTACCCAGCCATGCTGTAATATCGCGTTCTTCATCAGCCCATGAAATGGGTGAAGGAATACTTATTGCAGATACAGGTTGCAACGTGTCAGCAATTTCTGTAGGAGTCATGAATTTAAACGGTGTTTTCTTCAGTATTGCGCCTGGCATGTGGGCCAGGAAATCGAAAATGCCGGTTTCTTTCCAGTTATGTTCGCCGAAAGTTTCATAGTCAAGAAATATATTAATCAACTCGCTCTTGGGAGCAAGTTTATTGATCCATGAAGCATATTTATCGGCTGTCAGAGGCCATGAATTCCAGTCCCTGTTTGAAAATCTGAATGCTATATCATCACTGAGTACAAAATTCCTGAGGAGAACCTTAAGACGCGGATTCACGGAGTTGCAATACAGGAAATTGGGGCTTTTCCAGCCCAGAACATGCTTGGCACCTTCTGTCAGTATTGATTTAAATCCCATATCAGCTACCCATGAGCCGATAGTATCAGAATATATTAATTCCGTATTCCTGAATGAGGTTGCCTCAACACCCAGAAACTCTTTAAGCATTGCTTTATGGTTAGAAACCTGGCTCTCAAATTCACTCCTGCTCCTCAGGGAAACAAGTGAATGAGAGTTTGTTTCGGCAAGGAATTCCACCATACCGGTATCAGCGAGTTTCCTGAATGATTCAAGTACCTCAGGTGCATAAAGTCTGAACTGACTTATTGCAAGTCCCGAAAGGGAGAAAGTCACTTTAAATTTCCCCTTATGTTTCTGAATCAGGTCAAGAATTATATTATTAGCAGGGAGATAGCATTTCTCTGCTACCTTCCGCATGATTGCCTCATTGGAGAAATCATCATAATAATAGTGATCATGTCCAAGATCAAAAAATCTGTATCTCTTGAGCCTGAATGGCTGATGGACCTGAAAATAGAAACAAATCGCTTTTTTACCTGCTGCACTCATATCTTAAATCATTTTATTGTCAATCACTCTGCTGTAAATATCACGTACATGTTTGGCTGACTTATCCCATTTAAGCCGGATAACTTCTTCCTTCCCGTTTTTAATAAACATATTGGAAAGTGCCGGGTAATTAAGTATGCCGTATATCGCATCTGCCATAGCATCAATATCCCAGAAATCGGTTTTCACAGCATGAGTAAGTATTTCAGCCACACCTGACTGTTTGCTGATTATCACCGGGACATTAGATTGCATAGCTTCAAGAGGAGAAATTCCGAACGGTTCTGACACCGATGGCATTATATACACATCACTCAGATCAAGCATAGTAAATACATCAGATCCTTTAAGAAATCCAGTGAAATGGAATCTGTCGGTAATTTTAAGTGCAGCAGCTCTTCGCATCATTTTCTCCATCATATCTCCCGATCCTGCCATTACAAATCTGACATTATCCATCACCTGCAAGACCTTATAAGCTGCCTCTATAAAATACTCAGGCCCCTTCTGCATGGTGATCCTGCCAAGAAAGGTGACTACCTTCTCTTCGAAGCCTTTTTTGACAATACAGTCTTCATTTATCTTGACAGGTTCAACAGCATTGTAAACTGTCTCGACCTTGTCGGGATTTATGTTATACTTATTTATAACAATATCTCTTGTCAGATTGCTTACAGTTATAATTTTTGAGGCAGCATCCATACCGCTTTTCTCAATGCGATAGACATCGGGGTTAACACTCCCTCCGCTTCTGTCAAAATCGGTGGCATGAACATGAATGACAAGGGGCTTCCCCGATACTTCCATAGCTGCGATGCCGGCAGGATAAGCCAGCCAGTCGTGAGCATGAATGATATCAAACTCATTTTCATCAGCTATTACAGAGGCAACAACAGAATATTTATAAATCTCATCCATCAGGTTGGTATCGTACCTTCCTGAAAAATCCACTTTTCCTTTATTATTAGTCTTTACATAAAAGTTATAACTGGAAACTTCAGACTTAACCAGTTTCCAGAAATCCTCAGGATCGGTATAGGGAACAATCTTTGAGGACACTTCAATTCTTTCTATCGGACGTCGCGATCCTTTATAGTAGACTTTTTTGAATGCAACAGGTACCTGGTTTGCGCCAACCAGCCGAACCATGCTCTGATCCTCATCCCCCCAGGCTTTAGGGACAACAAATATCACTTCAAGATCGTCGAGCGTTGCCATGCCTTTTGTAAGACCATAGCTTGCTGTGCCTAATCCACCGGAAATATGGGGTGGAAACTCCCATCCGAACATTAACACGCGCATATGCTACCTATGTTATTGATTTTCAAATTTCGTTTCAAGCAAGTCAATTATCCTCAAAACTTCTCCGACACTCCAGGCCTGTGAAATTGCTCCCTGCGGAGCATGTGGAGGATCACCGTCATAAATCTCAGATATTGTACTTATCCCGTGTTCACTCATCACTGCTTCCAGGCCATAAATCAGTCTCTTGATTTTCTGAACTCCCTGCTGACCATAAACTTTCAGCCAGCCTTCACAGAATGGTCCATAGAGCCATGGCCATACCGTTCCCTGATGATATGCATTGTCCCTTTCTTCCTGATTGCCTTTGTATACACCCTTATACAGTGCGTTTCCCGGAGAGAGAGTCCTGAGCCCTCTTGGCGTAACAAGTTCTTTATCTGCTACATCCAGGACTTTTTTCATCTGTGATTTGTCAAGCATTGAATATGGAAGCGAGACAGCAATCACCATATTGGGCCTTACAAAAGTATTCCTGTCTTCATCATCATTAATATAATCAGCAAGATAGCCCAGTTTTTCATCCCAGAACAGCTCAAGAAATGATTGTTTGATCTTCTCCGGCAGCTTCTCATACTCCTTTATAAATTTCCTGTCATCATTCTTTTTAGCCATTTCAAGAGAAAAACATATTGCGTTGTACCACAATGCATTGATCTCTACGTCATATCCTCTTCTGGCAGTTACAGGAACACCGTATACCACTGCATCCATCCATGTAAGAGCTTTGCCCGGGGCATCAGCATATACGAGCCCGTTATCTCTCATATGAATGTTGAATGCAGTGCCGTTCTTATATGCTTCTAGCACTGATTTTGCAGCGGCACCATATCTTTCCCATCCATCGTTACCGCCGTGTAATGTATATTGCTGAACCGCCCAGAAAAACCACAGAGGAGCATCAACCGAATTGAATGCCGGATTATCATTGTTGCCCATATTAGGGAACAAGCCGTTTTTCATTTTATTAACCTGCGTATCGAGCACTTCTCGGTATAATACTAATTTGTGTCTGGCCAATGCGAGTCCGGGCAGAGAAATGAAAGTATCTCTCCCCCACGCTCCGAACCATGGATAACCAGCAATAATCAGAGTTTTTCCTCCTCTTTTTTCCACAAATTGCTGTGCAGCATTCCTGAGGCAGTTTATAAAACTATCGCGGGGAATCTTACCTGTAATTGTTTTAGTAAATTTCTGTTTCAGGCCCGCTGTTTTTTCTTCTTTGGTTGAAGCAGAAAAGACTATTACATCACCTTTTTTTGCTTTAAGCTCAAAAAAACCAGGAGTAAAAAGATCCTCAGAATAATCATACCCGCGTTTCTGTTCCTCAATATATTCTACTCCGAGATACCAGTCGGGCACCGGAATAAATTCAACCGGCGACGAAAACTGCATTTTCAGAGAAGGAAAACCTTCATACATTTTTGATTTGACTCCGTTCTCAATGAAGTCAACTTTCGTATTGGCAGCCAGATTAGCATGAGTCAGCTCATGAATATTCCTGAAAGCAAGAAAAGGACGAAACTGAAGCTTCATCGGTTCATTAGCCTCAAGAATTGTATATCTGATGAGCAGCTGCTCTTCATAGTGTACAAGAATCCTTTCCTGTTTAAGCATTACCCCGCCAACTCTGTAAATTCTGGCAGGGATATCATCAGTATCGTAATCTTCAAGATACTTGTGCCCTTTGGGACTGAAATAGTCGCCCTTGTATTTACGTATCCCTATGTTGAAGCTTTTATCCTTATTAACGACTGTAACATCGAGTGACGACAGAAGAACAAATCTTTCCCCACCCAGTTCGTCCACCGGACAAACAAGCAATCCATGATACTTTCTGGTATTACAGCCAACAAGAGTTGTGGAAGAATACGATCCGGCCCTGTTTGTTCTAATCATTTCCCTTCCCAGAGAATATTCAAGATTCACGACTTGTGACTTATCGAACTTAATGTAACTCATATAATTACCGTTTGAATAACAATCAAATGACTTTCTAAGATATTAAAATTTAATGAACTCCGCAAGCTAAATTCATCAAGCTGGCAAATTAATAAAATTTCTTAATAGTTTTGCCTGATTAAAAAAAGAATAACTTTGCAGCTCAATATTTGAAAATAATTATCAATTAACATTTTACTTGATGAATAAGAAAATAATACTATACCTGTTTTTCGCCTTGTCGGCAGTCTCATGTAAACAAAACACTGTCAAAATTTCAGGGACCATTGTTAAACCTGTTAACGGAACCTATATTATACTTGATGAACTAAAATCCAATGATCTTAAAGCACTCGACTCAGTTAAAGTCGGCGAAGACGGAAAGTTCAGCTTCAAAAAGGAAATCAAACACCCATCATTCTATCTGATCAAAACAAATAATAACAATTATCTCACCATGCTTGTTGCACCCGGAGAAAAAATAACGATGCAGGTTCATGGTGACACATTGGGAAATCCTGTTTCTCTGGAGGGTTCAGTTGGAACGGAATCAATGATTGAATATAATAAGATGCTCAGGACAACAATAAAAAAACTCTCAGGACTTAATGCAACCTATCAGGAAAACATTAATAAACCTGAACTTCCTAAAGTAATAGAATCACTGGACAGCCTGGCAAATGTTTACCTTGAAGAGATAAATACCTATACAAAAAAGTATATCGATGATAATCTGACTTCACTTGTAAGCCTTGTTGCCCTATACCAGCAGGTTGCACCAAGAGTGTCCGTCCTGAATCCAACCAAGGACACGAAATATTTTGTAAAAGTCGACTCATCCTTGTTCAAGCTATATCCCGATTATGAGCCGGTTGCAACTCTTCATGAGCAGGTTAAGGAACTTGTCGGAAAGACTTCAGACATCAGAACTGCTGCTGAATCTGCTCCCGGAGCACTGGCGACTGAAATTTCACTGCCTACGCCTCAGGGTGATACAATAAAGTTATCTTCAACACGCGGCTCGGTTGTTCTACTCGATTTCTGGGCTTCATGGTGTGCTCCCTGCAGAAAAGAAAATCCGAACCTCGTAAATGCATATAATATGTACCATAAGAAAGGATTCCAGATCTACCAGGTTTCTCTCGACAAAACAAAAGATGCATGGATGAAAGGAATTGAAGAGGATCACCTTGACAAATGGATCCATGTGAGCGATGTTAAATTCTGGAATTCAATAGTTGTTTCGCTCTATAAAATTGAATCTATACCATGCAATTATCTTCTCGATAAGGATGGTCATATAATTGCATCGAACCTCAGAGGCGAACAATTACAGAAAAAACTTGCAGAGATATTTCAACAATAGATTTAATAGAAAACCGACAACCTGACTTTTAATGAAAAGAGCATTTTTCCTACTGGCACTGGTCCTTACTATTTCTTCATGCAAAGACAAGAGCACATTCACCGTTAAAGGAGTTATAAAAGACACAAAAGAAAAATATATATTTCTCAACCGGCTGGAAGTCAACACTCCCATAATATTAGACTCTGCTAAAATAGGAAAAGATGGATCATTCAGGTTTAAAGCCTTAGCATCTACAGCTGATTTTTATGAGGTTGGATTCTCTCCTTCTAATTTTATTACTCTGCTGGCAGAACCTGGAGAAAAAATTGATCTTTTGTTTAACAGCGGCAACCTTTATGAGAATTATGTCATAAAAGGTTCTGAAGGATCCAGAAAATTACAGACGCTTGATCTGTCGCTTGCCGATACAAAGAGGAAACTCGACTCGATAAGTTCTTTGTACACCCAGGCATCATCGCAGCCCGGATCAGATGTACGGAAACTCCAGCTTGAGGGGGAATACAACGATCTTATTAAGGGCCTTAGAAAAAAGAATATTGAGTTTATTATTAATAATTTAAACTCGCTGGCATCGATTAAAGCACTTTATCAGCGAATTGATCCCCAGACGTACGTACTCTACGACCAGAAGGATCTCCAATATCTAAAGATTGTAACCGATTCGCTGACACGCCATTATCCAAAATCAAAACAGGTTCAGGCCCTGGTTCATGATTTTGAAAAAGAAATGGGACAGCTTTACGCTGACCAGCTGGGACATATCGCCAGGACAATTCCACCTACAAAGCTGGATCCTGATCTGATAACCATTGATGGCAAAAGAATAGCCCTGTCCTCTCTGAAAGGGAAATACGTTCTTCTGACATTCTGGTCATTCCAGTCAAAGGAGTGCGTAGCGGAAAACCTCGAACTGAAAGAATTCTACAAACAGTATAACAGGAAAGGTTTCGAGATCTATCAGATAAGCCTTGATCCTGATGAAGCTAACTGGAAAGGAGCTGTCAGATTTGATGAATTGCCATGGATATCAGCACGGGAGGATGATCCCAACAATCCAAGAAATGCAATTCTCTATAATGTAAAAAATCTTCCGGCCAACTTTCTTTATGACAAGGATAACAATATAATTGCTACCAACATACATGGCAAATCCCTGCAACTGAAACTCGAACAGTTATTCAATAAATAAGAAGGAACATTGACTGAAAGTGGAAAAATATATTTTGCCTCTGATTTTCATCTTGGTTTGCCGACCGGTTTGCCTCCGGTAGAAAGAGAGAAAAAGGTGGTAAAATGGCTGAATTCTGTTAAAAATGATGCCAGCGAAATTTACCTTCTGGGTGATGTCTTTGATTTCTGGTGGGAATATAAACTTGTTGTTCCACGCGGATTCACAAGATTTCTCGGCACAATTTCAGAGATAACCGACTCCGGTGTACCCGTTCACTTTTTTACCGGGAACCACGACATGTGGGTTCGTGATTATCTCTCACAGGAATGCGGGATGATAATCCATACCGGGCCATATACCACTTCATTCAACGGGAAAAAGTTCCATCTCGCTCATGGAGAGGGACTTGGAACCAAAAGCACAGGCTATAAAATCCTTCTTTCTATATTCAGGAACAAACCTCTGCAGGTAATGTACTCCGCTCTCCATCCGGCTATCGGTGTCGGATTTGGACATAAATGGTCACTTCATTCCCGTCTGGGAAAAGGTATAGTGAAAGAATTCCTTGGAGAGGAAAATGAAGATCTTATCAGGTACGCAAAGAGTATATCAGCAACTGAAGAGGTTGATTATTTCATTTTCGGGCACAGGCATCTGGCAATGAAATACAAACTCGGGGATTCGGAAATTCTCTTCCTGGGAGACTGGATAAAGAATGGAAGCTTCGCAGAATGGGACGGAAACTTCCTTGAATTCAAAACAGTTGATTAATCGGTCAAGTCTTCAACCTTTACCATCAGAGTGTAATATGAATAGAGCTCATTGATCTGTTCAAACTTGTATACCAGCTTGCTTCCTGATTTCCTGGCCATATCTATCAAACCCATGTTTCCGGTACTTTCCGAACTTAGTGTCTGCCCCGAAATGGAGATCCTGAAAAGCTCTTTCAGCCCTAACTTATCATTTTTATTAATGAGATCGAGCTTGTTCCTGAGCTCCGTAACATCATCATTTCTGATCAGATTACCGGTAGTAATTGAATAAACATCATCTTCGAACCTGACCATGGCTACGGGCATCCCGAACTGCTCTTCAGGTTCTTTTCCCGGACTGTACTTAGCCACATTTTCCATAATCTCTATCAGCACGCTGAATACCCTTCTTCTGATATTCATTTCTACGTCTTCCTCAGACAGCTTAGTCTCAGTTAAAGTGAGAACCTCTCTCTCAACATCCGGTGATATATGCGCTGACCAGATGAAAAATAGATTACTTTTTGCCATCAGCCTTTCAAGCTGAGAGATATTTTTACCCAGAAATGGTTTTTCGGCATCGCCGTAATGCTCACCAATACCCAATGAATTAACTGTTTTGCTTAAAACAAAATAGGAGTGATCCTTTCCAAGACGTGTAAAATCATAATCAAGCTTATTACCGGTCTTCTTTGCCATCTCCAAAAGACCAAGTCCGGCTCCCCCCTTATCACTTAACTCACTGTTTACAAGCATTTTTTTGTAAGCATCACGGATCTCATCAGGATGTAACTTATTTATTTCATCAAGCCTGGTTTTCAGATCATTTACATTTTTTGACGGGAGTGCGTTCCCTGTGGCAACTGTATAACCGCTATCTGTTTTTGAATAAACCACAATCGACATTCCGGCATGCTCATTGCGGTCACTGTGCCGTGATACATTCTGAAGACTTTCAAGCACAAACATAAAGAGTCTTTTCCTGCCCACATGTGCGAACTCAGAATTCTCCATCTCCTTTTCAAGAAGCATCAGAAGAGGAATAGAGTTTTCATTAGTTACAACCCCCCTGTATACAAACATCAGGCGGCTCTTCATCATTTTATCACGTATCCTTTTGGTAAGTTCCATGCAAGAGAAGTATGAGTTTTTTCCCCGCTTAAAAATAACATAATTTAACAAAATTTAACTGCATGATTTAAGAATTGGATAAAATTAGAATTAGGAGACTCAGCAGCTGATTAATTAATTATATTTATGGATTAAAAACCCGGAAGATATAAAACAAGCTTATTTAACTGATTATGGAAAAACTGCTATGTGGAGTTGACCTCGGAGGTACAAAACTGTCAGTTGGATTAGTCTATCCTGATGGCAAGATCCTGGATAAAGTAATCGTATATGATCACCCGGGCAAGACAGAAGAAGCTGTTGTTGAACAAATCACATCGCTCATAAGGCAGCTGCTCTCTTACAACAACTTAGAAGAGTCGGATTTAATTGGCATTGGCATGGGTTTTCCCGGACATGTCAGATACAAAGAAGGAATTACAATTACCTCTTCGAATCTTAAAGGTTTCAAGAACTTCCCATTAAAAGCGGCAATTTCAAAAAACTTTTCGGTGCCCGTAATTCTCGATAATGATGCCAATGCTCAGGCTTATTGTGAATTCAGATATGGTGCAGGAAAGGGTTTTGACACCCTTATTTTCCTGACAATCAGTACTGGTATAGGTGCCGGAATTATTCTCGACAGAAAATTATTCCGGGGGATTACAGGGACTGCAGGGGAATTTGGTCATACTATCATCGATCCCAACAGTGACCTGACCTGTACATGCGGAAATAAGGGATGCGTGATGGCCTGCGCATGCGGGATGGCACTTCCTCACCTTTACAAAAAGAAAATAGACCAGGGTCATAAATCAACTCTGCAGTTACCTGATAATTTTGACTACAGCAAGATAGACGGTAAAATGATTAAGCATGGTTTTGATTATGGCGATCCTATTTCTACTGCTATCCTGAATGAATGTGCTGATTTGATGGGCATAACAGTTTATAATATTTTTCAGATATTTAATCCGCCTTTAATAATCCTTGGGGGAGGCTTATGTTACTGGGGGCACTCATATCTCAACCACATCAGATCCAAGTTTACTGAACTTGCACGAGACATGATCTTTGACAAAATAGAAATCGTGGAATCAGATGCAGGGTGTGATGCGGGAATGATTGGTGCGGCTGCGTTGCTGCTGCAATAACAACACTCATCCGGCCCATCCATCCCTATCCAGATTTCTGTAATTTATCGCTTCCGAGATATGCTCTGCCATAATATTTTCAGAATCGCCCAGATCGGCAATAGTCCTTGCGACTTTTAAAATCCGGTCATATGCTCTTGCCGAGAGTCCCCTGATATCCATTGCCGTTTTCAGAAGTTTCCCTCCTGCCTCATCGAGCTGGCAGTATCTGCGTTGCATTGAAGATGACATTTGTGAATTGGAGTAAACGCCTTTGGCTGATTCGAATCTTCTTGCCTGAACAGCTCTTGCCCTCACAACCCTGTCACGAACAGCCGATGAATGTTCAGTTTTTCCCGAGTCAGAAAGCTTCTCGTAGTTTACCGGAACCACTTCAATATGAATATCGATCCTGTCGAGCAGGGGGCCGGAGATCCTGTTAAGATATTTTTGTACCATCACTGAGGAACAGGTGCATTCCTTATCGGGGTGATTATGGAATCCGCATGGACAGGGATTCATGCTTGCAACGAGCATAAAACTTGCAGGATAATCGACAGTTGACTTCGCCCTTGAAATTGTTATCACCCTGTCTTCAAGTGGCTGCCGCATAACTTCAAGAACAGTCCTTTTAAATTCAGGAAGTTCATCGAGAAATAATACGCCGTTATGGCCAAGAGATATATCATAAAGTTATATTAAGGGTATGTCAATAATATTTAT
>Ga0315272_10000300_pt1 | contig 24319 bp, 24 predicted proteins | sample C3_middle_MG_FD_203918 | JGI IMG/M metagenome (GOLD analysis project Ga0315272, IMG submission 203918) | Sediment microbial communities from Yellowstone Lake, YNP, Wyoming, USA - C3_middle | ecosystem: Environmental > Aquatic > Freshwater > Lake > Sediment | place: USA: Wyoming | collected...
ATAGATGAGAAGATAAACGAAGTAATAAACAAGGAAGCGTTAGACAACTGGACTGATCTTCTAACCATAGTAAATAGAATATATGATGATGTGAAAAAATCATTATAGATTATTTGGGTATAATTCCTCTTCTTTTCATTTCTCTAACTACGAGTTCTCCAATTCTTGAAAGCCCATAATACTTATGATGCGTTCTTGTTTCTTTTTTAGGCTTTGATTTTCTGTCTCCAAATTTTATTATCTTAGCTTTTGCTTCCTCTAATAATCCCATCCTTTCTAGCTCCTCTAATTTCGGAGTAACTTCCTCTAGAGTCTTGTGAGTTAATTTAGCATAAGTTAAAGCGTGATCAGCGATTAACTCTTCTGCAAGTCTCAAAATATCCTTAGCCAAATCATCATTTTTCACTAAATCAATGTAAGCCTTTATTAATTCCTTCTCATCTAGATTCCTTAAAAGATGATCTCCTTCTCTTGTAAGCCTATAATACGTATGATGTTTATGTACTTCAGAACTTAATTTGAACTTTGCTTCAGTGTTCTTTAGTGTAGCACCGTGCGCTCTTTCTATTAAACCTAATGCTTCTAATTTATCTAGAATATCTACAACTTCTTGAATAGGTATTTTCGTGTTTAGCATTATTGATTTTCCATAATCTACATTAGCTTTCTTTAAATGTTGAAGAACTTGCAAGTATCGCTTATCTTTTAAAACCTCTTTGAGTTTGTCTTTTAATTCCTCCTCCATCATAAGCCCTTCCAGAAGTCCTTTATTTGTGAATTAAATCCTTCTGAGTTATCTAAATAACGCCTTTCCTCCCATAGATCGTTCTGTAAACTATGGTTTGTTTTTTGTTGTTTCTTGGAGCAACCACTTCCATAGAGGAATTATAACTACTCGGCGGTTTCCAACCTTTTCTTCTCCCTCTGCATCCCATGTAACAATGGTGGCCTCGTTGACCCCCAGCTCCCTCGCGGCTTCAGCAACCTTTCCGACATGTTTCTCCCAGTCCTCTAGAGCAACCTCGACAATCATTTTTTCCTTTCTCGTTACGAAGTCAACCTCCTTGCCGCTCCTCGTTACATAGTAGTACGGCTCGTATCCCCTCCTCACGAGCTCCAGGAAAACAAGGTTCTCAGCCCTCCTACCCTTGTCCATTGGCTTCTCTAGGAGCGTGGCTATGCCCGGATCCACGAGGTATATCTTTTTAGGTGCCGCCAACGCCTCCCTATCAGAATACGTGAACCTCTTAACAAGAAAAACCAGGTAGGCCTGCCTCATGTACTCCACATAGCTCATAACAGTCTTCACATCCACACTTACACCGGAAGACCTCAAAGCCCTGCGAACCGAGTGCCACGTCACAGGACACGAATAGCTAGAGATAACGAGACGTGCAACCTCCAAAAAAACAGCAGTATCCCTTACCCTATGCCTCTCCATCACATCCCTATAGAACATCGTCTCCAACAGGGAGACAAGCTTCTCCCTACTCCTATACATCCAGACCTCAGGAAAGCCTCCCCAAGTCAAGTAATCGTTGAGCAGTGCCTTAACAGCCCCCCTCTCCCTGAAAGTTACCACGTCAACTTTCTCCTGGCGAGAAACCTCCCGAAACGAAAAAGGTAATAGAAGTACAGAAACATAACGACCCCTAAGCCTGCTCGGAATCTCAGAAGACTGAAGAACAGACGAAGACCCAGTAACATGCAGGAAGAAATCCTTCACGTCATGCAGCCAGCGGAGCTTAGAGTCCCAGCCCTCCCACTCCTGAACCTCGTCAAGAAACAAGTAGACCTCGCCACTAGGATACTCCTCTCTAGCCATCTCGGCAAGCCTCCTAGCATCAATCCCTCGAAACTGAAACTCATCAAACGAAACGTAGAGGGCCTGCTTCCCAGAGTCCAGCAAGTCCTTAGCATGCCTCAACATCAAAAACGTCTTTCCAGCCCTCCTCGGCCCAACAAGCGCAACAATATCCCTACCAACGGGAAGCTCCACGTCCCTCGGAACCTCCTTCACATACCTAAGCGCCCCCAGGTACTCCTCAGTTATCTCTCTAAGGAAACCCATGTGGAATATAAATCCACAAGCCCTTATAAAACTTGTGGAATTATAGGCAACAGCTCCAGCGCAAAGATTGCCAGAAACAAGTATTACTAGGACTAATGCCAAAACGGCTACCTAAGCACAGGAAAATATTCAGTGCTTCAATCTCCTTTCCCAGAATACACGAACCGATTGCTCCTAGCCTAAGTATGTACTTTTCAAACCCTCACTAAGAGCAACCTCATACAGCTCCTTATCTCCCGTCACAAACTCCTCACAAGCAATCCACTTCGCCGATACAAGCTGTACTGCATCTGCCTGGTAAATATGATACTCTTCGATATACTTCCAGGCCGCTACCAATATACTTTTGCTCAAAGGAACGAGAGTCAGTATACCGAGCTTAGCCATTCTCCTAGTCTCCGACAAAAACCTCCTCCTAGCAGTCATATAGTCATTATCGTCGAGCATATTCCTTCTCCTAGCCTTATCCAGAACGCCGAGCACTTCGCCGACATTCCAGACGCTGAAGGCCAGCCTAACCTCGCCAGCGTATGCCCCCAGGTACAACTGTCTAACATAGTCACCCCCAACCTCCTTAACATATCTCTTGACTATGGCGCTACTGTCCAAGTAGGCCACGTTCCCTTTCATCCCTCATCTCCCGGACTAACTGGCTCACCGAACCCTTAGGCTCCACAGGCTCAAAATCAAGCTCGTAGCTATCTGAACCAGCCAGCACGCCAAGAGCCTCGTCAACGTAGTCCCCGAGCTCCTCCCTCATCAACTCCTCCAACAGGCTACTAACCTCTACACCCCTCGCCACTGCATGCTTCTTGAACCTCTCCCACAGTTCTCCATCCACATAAACGCTTGTCTTTCTCCGCATATGAATAACTACTTAAAAGGAGTAAATAAATATATCGGTATATAGGTATATCGCATCAAACAATCCCTGTAAACATCTTCAACTATACAGATAATGATAGCCCCACTAATAGCACTAACAGCTTTCCAGACTCTCTTAAACTACGCACACTGATACCAAAATAAGTATATGTCTTCATCATGCAACGCTACCATAGACAATCCTCAATGCGCGCTCCTTTTCATGAGAAGTTCTTCCTTCTTCATTAAATATACTATGATAATATATATATTTTCGAAGTCTACAAAGTCTCTAAATCTCATACTTAGAAGCTTATTTCCATCGTTGCCCAAATAAAGCAAAATACATAAAGCACATACAAAAGAGAACGGCTATAAAATGCCTCACTCCTTCCACAACGCTTGAAAAACACACTTAAATATATAGACTATTCCTTTAAACAATGCTTACTCAGCAATTGCATAGTAAAGAAAAAACTGAACTCAAAGAAGGCGTCTTTTTCCCTTAACTCAGCGCTCCAAGAAAACCTCGTTGTTATATCTATCACAGACAAATTTGAACCTATAAATTACATCTCTTCCTAGTAACGAGGGTAACCTCATAATCAAGGCTCTCTCTATATAGGATAGCCCTGATAACTCATGACGCCCAACAAGCAACTGTAACTTTTCTTCAACAATTCCACCATCTTCGGTTCTAAAGAACAACGAAGCCTCTTCAACAACATAGGTACTGATTAACCCACCTATACCCCCCAATGTCCCTTTCAGCTCTTTTCAATCTTCGAACATTAATACCAAGAAAATTTACATCTTTATCCAACAAGACGGTTGTAGATGCTCCTGTATCAATAAGGAAATATATTGTCCCCCGAATATTCAAAGTTTTCAAGTCGACAGTTACCCTCACAAATGGAGCAGGAGGCTCAAACCTCGTATCAAAGTAACATGGAATCCTCATAATATTAAGGCTAGTTTTTCTTTACTAACAAACTCCACAAGAACCCGGCTTAAAGGGTACTTCTTTCTAATTCTCTTCATCAGAGAGCTGAGCCACCCCTAAACTTAAATGAAACCCGTTGGAGCTGAGATTTCATGTAACTTAGGTCTTTTTGTATATTCTCCGCTTGCTTCAACAATTGCTCCCGCTGAGCAGACGGCATGCCCAAAACCACCAACAAGTTATCGATCCTCATTTTTATCTCCTCTAGCTCTGCAACGAACCTCTTGTCACCCTCATATATTTTCTCCATTTCCTCTACTTCAGTGCGGAGGTCGATGAGAGATTTTCTTAGTTCTTCTCGCCATGGCTCTAGATGAGCAACACCCATTTCAAGCTCGAGAAACCAAATGGTTCTCAGACACTTAAAACTTTCTCGAATTCTCAATTGTCGCTATAATATGGAGTTCTACCCATCCTGCTATGACGCGAGCACGCGCTCCCCATGCATCTCAAAACAGTGATCCTTGTGGGAAACACTAAAACAACAATTCACCCAAAACAAACTGCCCCCTAGTCCAAAAGAGGGACGAAGCACCTTCTATAAGCACAAACTGACCAACCCACCTAAAACCGCCAATACCCCTAAAGGCTCGCTATCGCCCTAAGCTTCTCAACAAAAACTTTAACATCCCTCACCGCGAGCTCAACCTCCCTAGGCGGCATCCAGCCCTCATAAAAGTTCTGGTAAAGAGCATTCGCGGTCCTCCAAAGATACCTCAACATCACGTCCCCAGCCCTCTCGACCAGCTCATCCATATACCCCCAAAGCTCAGCGTGACCCCTGAGCTCCCTCCCCTCCCTTGCCGCTACAGCTTTAACCATCTGCGCCGCGGCGCCCCAAGCCTTCCCAGACGCCTGCACATAGTCACCCCTAGCCAGCAACTCCTCTGCATCCCGCAAATACTTCTCCGACAACTTCAAGTGCACCTCAAACCTAGTCTCCGGGTCAAGCGGCTCATTAAACATCCTCGACAAAGCCTCAACTACCAATTCCTCCTCGGAAACGCCAGCCTTCTCTGATTCCTTCCTTAATTTCTCCGCAATCCTCTTAGGCAGAACAATCAAAGAAAAACCCCTATTATCTTACTAGTAACACGTGTGCTATAAACCTTGCAGAGCACCAAAAACACGCATAAAGCAACCTATCCACGCTACTCCTACCCACAATTAGGTGAAGCTAGACGGCAAAAAAGGGGAAACATTCCGTTACAAGCTCATATAGAAAACTTTCCCAAATGGAAAAAGCACCACATAAAATCAAAATAGCGCGCTACACCTTCCCTATCTCCACGAGGCGCCCCCATCAAAACACTAGAGACACTTTCAACAAGCGACGCTCGTTCACTCATTTTATGCTACCTTGGCATAGAGCCTGTAGACTACCTCCTTTGCCTCCTCTAGGAGCTTAACAGCTTTATTCCAGAAATATGTGAATGTATCTCTGTCCAGGTCCCCCTCATAGAAGTGCCTATGCAAAACCTCGCCCGTCTCTAGAAGATCATAGAAGAGCTCCCTATACTTTTCATCCACGTTGTTAGTAACATAGTTATAGAGCTTGCCGTGATCTCACCACGCAAAAAATACCCTCTTCAGGGACGCGTGGAGCTTCACAAGAGCCGTCACTGCGCCCCAAAGCTTTTCAGCCGCCTGCTGAGAATCTTTATCAACCAGCTCCAAGGCTTCCCTATAGTACGTCTCGAACATCTCCCTATACTTATCAACCCTACCCAAAGGATCCACCCACCCATTCCTCAAATCATCGACAACATCATCAACGCTCCAGCCTGTAGCCTCAGCCAATTCCCTCAAATTAGCCTCATCAGTCTCGTCCAGAGGCTTCTTTTCAACGAGCTTCCGTACCAAAGCAAATAGCTCTGGAAACTCATAGAGAGGTTTCAAAAAGACTGTAGATGCTCCATCGAGTTTTATCGTCTCATAAGAATACTCGCGGTGCTTAACGCTCTCAATACTGGAGTGTTGCTGCATTAATAGGGAGATGACTAACGTTTCGTACCCTGGAACTAAAGTAGAGCCATAAGTACTATTAGGTGGAGTAACTAATAGTGTCGAATCAAGGCCTGTGAGCCTTCCTGACTCCTCATAAGGATTTTGTAGGTGCACCAACCTCACCCCGGCCTACCTCATCGCGTGGTTTCCAGGACACCTTGTATAGCCATGAAACCCAGTAGACAGGTTCGCCATAAATTGTCTTATACATGGTGTTCCTAGCAACCATAACAGCTTCGGCGACCACCTTAACTTCGAACACCCCCTGGCGCTCTTAACGATTTCTACAGCTTCTGCAGGTCGCTGCTCAACTACGTCTAAAACCTCCCAGCCCTCCTTCGGGGGCTCCGGGGGAGCTAAGGGCTTATCCACAACGAGCTTCCTAACCTCCTCGGGAACGCTCTCAACAGCTACCCCACCAACAACCTCGACATCAATGTTCACGCCACCGAAAGGCGAGAACCCGTACTCTCTAACATCAACGATCAGGATCTTAAGCTTCAGGACGGCCCCGTCGGAAAGCTTGATCCGCCCAACACCAACGGAACTTAAAGCAGCGCCTATAATATGCCACCTCCAAGGGATACTGAATTTCCACGGCTATGATAAGCTTTTTACAGAGATCTTCGAGGTCTCCCAGCAACCCAAGGTCTCCGACCCCTCCCACCCTAGGTTCCTAGGCAACTCACCGCCCCTCGCTATTCAGGGCCGCGCGAGAAAAATGAGGGAAAGTTTTGACCGTTTCTGCCTCTACAGTTCTTCGCTGTACTCCTTAAGCTTTCTACCAGGGATAGCGAGCTCGCTCCCGTACCTCGCCGGATCCTTCAGCACAAGAGCCTTAGGGTTGTTCGGGATTCCCACTACGACAACAAGCCAGTACTTCTCCCTATACTTGTGAGCCATCTGCGATTCAAGCTCTGTGAGTTTAACGTCATCGGGCTCCTCGCCCCTTCTCCCTTTAACCTCCACGTACACCTCCTCGTCGCCTTTAACGGCCCGTATATCGTAGCCTTCCTCCCCCTTGCCCACAACCCTGTAACCCCTACTTGCAAGCTTCCTCTCGACAAACCATTCGGCAAACCTATCCACAAGCTCAGTCCCCGCTTCCTCCCTAACCCTCAAATACCTGAAGAAATCCCGCCACGAGGAGACCTTCGAGGGATCATCGATGTACCTAGGACTCACAAAGGGTCCCACCGGGAATCCCTCATCCCGCCACCTAGCCCACTTCTCCTTAGGACCGAATTGATCATGGAGAAAGCAACGATCCGAGTCTGCAAGTATTCCTTCATCGGTGACTAGCTTTAACGGCGTGAGACTCTTCCAATGTGCCTCCTCTAGGTATGTTTTAAACCCTAGATCATACAACCCCTTTAGGAACCTTATAAGCCTGATATTATCTTCGATAGGAGATGTTTCTAAAGCTTTCTTTATTCTTATGAATATCTCCCAGTAATCCTGATGCGGTGCCCGGAGATAAAGATCACCGTATCGAACCCACTCAACGAGCTCTGCTCCCTTAACCACCTTTGAGAAAAAGCTCCTCCAACCCCCCTCATCCGCGTCGTAGCTAAGATACTTATCAATGTCAAGTACCCTGAACCCTAGCTTTTCCATAATCTCTCTGTAATCCTTAAGAGATTTCACTTCCTTCAGCGGGTAGTAAACCTCACTTGACTTCTCAACGCCACCGCCAATGGCCACAACCCATACCGGCTTCTCCAGAACGACGCCGGATAATTTAGCAAGAAGCGAGATCGCAAGGAGTTCATCCACCCCCTTAGGAGGCGTATCGACTGAAATCTCCCTTAAGAGAACTCTTTCAACGAGCTCCTTCAAGCCCACTTCCCTTACACCAAGCCACCTGAGAATTTCGACCCCTAAGCTCTCGATCAGCTTCTCGTGTACAAAGTCGAGGGACCTCAGATACTCATCCACCTTCGGGTACTTCTTACGGCACTCTTCAACCTTCTGATCAAACACGGGCAAGTAAGCGTTACTTGCATGCTTTACGCGTAAGGAAGAGGTTAAAACAAATTCTTTATTTTGAATTACATCCCTATAATTTTTGTATTTATTGTATAACATTTTATAGACCTCACTTAAGAAATTTATAGCCTCCTCGAAATTCTTCTCCATTTTAGCTATAATAAGCTTCTCGTTTAGGATATCCGGCAACTCCAGTTGCTTAACACGGTAGGAGTACTCCCCGAGCTTATAGTCGGGGTCTAAGATGTGTTTTTCATCTTCAAAAATATGCTTCAAATCATCTTCATTAAATAGCCCGCGCTTTATCAGCTCAAATATCTCCTCGGAAGCTTCTACAACATTGCCAAGCTTAACTTCGTGACCCCGATAGCACAAAACTATTGGATCTGAAAGCATTTTGTTTATTGCTGACACAATAGTGGGCTCTATTAATTTTCTGTAAACTTCTTCTTCAAGCCTATGGTACGCAAAAACCGTAAGGTAAGATTTCTTGTACTTCTTCCGCAAATACTCTACAGCTATCCTCACAAGCTCTGCCGCACATTCCATCAACCACTTGTTCCACCTAGCCTCGACGTGCAGGTACCTTCTGCCCGGGTGAACTATGAAGTCAGCCTGCACTAGGAACCTGAGCCCTGTCCTAACCTCGTAGAGCGGGAGGAAGGAGTACATCCCCCAGAACTGCTGCTTTTCCTCGAGCGGCCTAAGATCGTCAGTAGCTGGATCGAGCGAGAAAGCCAGCGCCACCTCCCTCTTAACGACGTCGCCTCTTTTCGCGTTCACAGTTACTGGGTCCTTTCTGACATCCTCAGGTACTTCAAACTCTTTCTTAAAAACTATGAACTTATGAGATGTGCTAACACCGTCCTCAGCTACCATTACATTTACTTTCCTAACTTTAGCATTCTCAAATTCTTCTTCACTTTTAACAAACCATTCTATGACTTTGTTCTTTCCTTCAACATAATTCTCGATCTTCACTTTATTTATACTATCCAGGAAAAGGAAAAGCGATGGGCCCAGCTCCCTCACGGTACGCGCAACATCCTTGTATCTTGCCTCATCCAAGTACACGACAAACTTTGTTTCCTTGGAAATGGGCGTTGTTGGCTGTATGGGTATTGGGGTTAACTGCCAGATGACATCCTCGGGCTTAAGCCCGTACTTATCAAGCAGCCCCCTCGCAAGATCGCTCCTCCAGTAATCCCTGTTAAACTCAAAGGATAACCCCCCAGAGTGCACCTCCACCCTGCTCGAGACAAGGAACACAGACTTCCAACCAATCCCTATGAACCCCTTATAGCCCATGGACGGTTTCTTATTACTCCTTATACCGCAGAGACCCTCCAAGTCACGTTCGTCAAAAGGCTTACCGTTGTGGCTTATGACAATTCTGTCCTTGTATAGCTCAATCTTAAAGTAGCGCTCCTCCTCATCCCCCACCAGCCCCTCCCTCCTGGCCTCCATCAGAGCATCCTCAGCATTCTGGAGAAACTCCAGGATGAACTGCCCCGGCTCCAAATACAGCTGCATCAGCACTCCGCTGACAATGTTCCTAAGCGACTCCCCCGCCCTCGACTTCGCCTCCCTAAGCCAATAATCCTGAATCTCCAGCAACTTTGCTCGTAAGTCACCCATGGCTTCATCCCGGCAAACAAAATTTTTCACGCAAAAAATAAAAAATTTTTCGCAAAAAGATTCCCACAAATATTAAATAATTTTTCACCACAAGGAACCTCAAAAAATAACCAAGGAAAACCACATAGAGAAGATGTAAAAAAGAAGAAGAGGACTAACTAGGAAAAGCCTAGCCCGTCTCTTTCCCGAGCCTCCTCCTCACAATATACTCGATAGACTCCCTCGGGCTAATCAGCCTCCCTAGCCCCAGGAAGCCCAGCGTCCCCGAAACATCCACCCTAAACCTATACTTATCCTCCGGCCCAAACAGCGAAGACAAGCCCTGGCCAACAACCTCTATCCTAGGCTCCAAAGCGCCCCCAGTAACCTCCCTAATAACGTCCCGAACCATCTCCGCTATCTCCAGCACAGTATACGGCTCAGGATAGAAGAGATTCAAAACCCTCCTAAGGCTACCACCCTCCTTCTCAACCTCCCCATCGAGAATCCTCTCCGCGTAGGCCCTCAAAGCCCGCGCGACATCCCTAACATCCACATACAGCATAGGCCTATACATACTATGCCTAAAAGGCGTCAAAGACCCGCCCCTAAGCCCCCTCTCAATAGAAACTGCAGCCAAACCCTTCGCATCTAAAAAGAAAAACACACACCAGACCCCCACGGGCAGAACACCGAGCAAGGATCCCGAAGAGCCCGAGCCAAAGCCACAAAAAGCTCAAAAAATGACACACCCACCCCCACGCATAAAAACCCAGCCAACAAAACGAAATAACCACAAAAACCAAAACATCCAAGGCAAAAAATGTACAAGGTCACAGTCCAAGTAAAAGAAGTACAGGGAAACTGCGCCCTAGGCTACAAGCCAGGAGACACCTTCACCATCTAAAACTTCTCAATAAAGCACTCCGGCAAAACCAGTCTGCCTACACACCCTAGCACACGTTTAAATTTATGAAAACAATTTATAAAATAGCAAGCTTAGATAATGTAATATTTTTATTTGATTTAAATTCAGATATTCGATTGTGGTTTTATCTATAAAGATGGAATTCTTGATAAAAGCTTTGTAGAATTCTTTTCTCTCCAGAGAGGTTAAAGTTTTACGCTCAATTGTATAAAACGCTACAAGGGTTTTTAATCTTCTTTCTTTGTTAAATAACTGTGTAAAGACATCCAGATTTGCTGTGATATTAGATTCGTGAATTCTATACCAAATAAAGGTATCATTCATATATTGAACTTTACAATGTTTAAAACCCAATAATGCAAACAACCAATCTTCAAAAATCCAATCAAAGTATTTATGATTTAAAATTGTCATTGCATCTTTTAACCGCTTGAGACAAGACTTAGAAATAACCATTGTATTTAAATCAATATAATTTCCTCTTATTAACTTCAAGATATTATACGGTAGCTCTATCTTTGTAAGAAATCTCCCCAAATCTCGACCCATAGAATCTACTACTTTAGCATTTGAGAAGAGAAACTCAGCATGAGACATCTTTATATGTTTTAAAACTACTGTAGATATTCTATTTGGAGGCATAATATTATCATAATCAAACATATGCACATAATCGCCAGTAACTTTTTCTAGACAGTAAAGACGCGCTCTAAATGGAGTTGTATGCTTATGATTAAAGACTAATAGTTTCCTGTTTAATGGCAACGATTCCTTTATCTTATCAAGAATCTCCAAAGTATTGTCTGTTGTTCCCTCATCATATGCTACAACAATCTCAATCTCTCCAGGGTAATCTTGATTGATAATTGACATAATGGCGTCATGAATATATTTTTCAGCATTATAGGCAAGCATTGCGACGCTAATTTTTAACATAGAAACCACTTATTTAAAAATAAGGAAGTTATTTATATCATTTATTTCATCAATTAGCTTAGCCAATTCATATTCATATTTTGTTACCGATTCTGAGACTTGCCCACTAGATACCTGAATAATAGGACGGTACGTCGACAATTTTTTTCAGAAAACATTTGGTTATAAATCAATAATGATCTTTTTCCAAATAATTCTTTTAAACTTGGATTATTAAGAAGAACTTCTATTTTTTGAACTAATTTTTTGACATCATCTGGAGGTACAAGAAAACCATTGTAGCCATCTTTAATTATTTCTGGAACGCCACCAACATTTGTAGCTATTATAGGCTTGGAAAACTTTAAAGCCTCAATTAATACAAGAGGTAACCCTTCATATAGTGAAGGAAGTATGAATATTTCGGAATTTCTATAAAGGTGTTTAAGTTGATCCTCTGGAATATTCGTCAATAAAAAAACATTATCCATAACTTCGAGTTTCTTTGATAGTCTAATATAATAATCTTTATCAGGACCACCTCCTCCAACGATCACCAAATTAATATCGTATCCTTTGTCTCGTAATAATCTCAAAGCCAAAATTGCGAGTGAAAATCTTTTGTGGGCTTCTGATAATCTCCCTACAGTCAATATATAATTTTTAAAAAGCGAATAGTTCACATGAATAGTGCTTTGATTATCTAACATCACAGATGTATCAGGCGGAACCCAGTTTCTAATAACAATAAATTTATTGTTGTTATATTTAAATAATTTTAAGGATTCTTTTTTTGTGTATTCTGAGACACAAATTATAAGTGAACATTTCAAAATGAAAAAGATTTTTAGAGGCCACTCAATTACAATGCTCGGTTTTATTTTCCCAGATATCCAAGTGGTATTCTGTATTGGAAGATGAAAAGTAACTATGACTGGTTTTTTAGAAAAGATACTTGAAATAGCTGCAGCAACGCCATTTAGATAATCGTGTGCATGAATTATGTCAATTTTCCATTTTTTTGTAAGCCGAAAAATTATCAATGCTAAATAAATAACAAATGGATATCTTAATAACGACAAAATTTTGGGAATATTTATTCTATAGACAGGTATTCCGTCAATTACTTCTAACGATGGTTTCTTGGCATCCCAAGAAAAAACTATTGGCCACTCTCCTTCTTTTTTAAAACATTTAGCCAAGTAATAAATGTGCTTTTCTACCCCACCAAACGTTGGTATAAAATTATTATAGATTTCCAGTATTTTCATATCTAAGATTTGGAAACATTTATTGAAATTTTATATATTTTAACTAAATCGGTAGAATAAACAGGTGTAGAGTTTTTGAGTAACTCTACAATAAAAGAGCCTTTAAATTTATTGTTTAATAAATCAATGTCTCTTTGAGCAAGGTAAATATATTGCGGATTTCCAATCAGAATTAAAGAATCAACAAATTCTTGCCGTGTCTTAGCCGCAAAGACCCGTTGGACTTGAGGCCAGGTCTGTAAATCTATAAATTTGCCTGAAAATGCTTGAAGTAGTTGAAAAGATTCATAGGAAGGAGCTATGATTGGATCTAGACCTTTTGCGTTTATGTTAAGTCGAATATAATCAAGAGCAAGGATTTCCCCCCGGGCGATGTTTCTATTGTGTAGTGCCCAAAAATCAATAGTTTGAATGGTGGAAACCATTCCAGATCCAAAAACAAAAACAGTTACCATTGATAAAGTAAGCAATTTGAGACATGTAAGTTTTTTGTTTTTACCCATTAAAAAAGTAATAAACTCAGAGAAACCTATTCCTGCTAAAATAGAGATAAATGGGAAAGAAAGAAAAACTATTCGGATTTTATTAACTGATGCTAAAAATGGGAAAAGTTTCATTGCTAAATTTAATCCAAGAATTTGTGAAAAAGCTAAAGAAAATAGAATAGAATAAAGCAAAAATCTTGGTTTTTCCCCATTATATTCCAGTATTTTTTTGAAACCAATTATAGAAAAGATGCCGGCCATTCCAAATCTTACAGGGTAAATATACCATGGCAGTATGTTGTTTGGATATAGTTGCCAAAAATCAAATGTTGATATCTTTGAAAACCACACTAACAAGCCAAGAATATATATACTATATAAAAAAATAATTAAAAAAGGCAAACTTTTGGAAATCCGATTCCGCGCGAACCTATAACAATAGTCTATGGGTTTAATGAAGGCAATATCAGAAAAACCTAATAGCAGAAGTGTGGCTACAGTTATACTAAGCAATTCTAGAATAACTATGTCTCCTTGAAAAGTAATAAATCGACCTGTTTTTTCAAATGCAAAAGTTATTGAAATAATAAAAGTTAGGATCTCAGACAATGAGAGAGATAGTAACCTTTCTTGAGAAAAGGCGATCTTCCCTCGAATTAGCGTAAATGAAGCATATAAAATCACAAAAAATGACATCTCAAGAAAATGAGTAGTATATCCAACAATAAAAGTACATATGATTAAAAATATGTCTCTTTTGTCATATGATTCTTTTACGAATAAGTAAATCATTGAAAAGAATGATATAAAACCGATTAGCTGAGGCCAAAATCCTTCAATATATATCCAGAAACCAAATGGATATCCAATATCCATGTATGACTTAAGATAAGCATTAAGAATCCAGTTGAAATCTGTGGGAAAAGATCTTGAATATAAGAAATATCCCAAGCTACCAAAACCTGAGAAAAGAGACCATATTGTAACTGAGACTAAAATAACATGTTTTTTCCCTACGAACTTTAAGAGACTAGAAAATGCAAGGTATGCAGCAAAGAGTAACACTATACTAAATAAAGCTAGAATACTCCAGAGATTAATGTAAGGAAAGTCTGATAAGTAAAAAATAGATGCCAGAAGAACGTGAAAGAAATTAAACTTGCCTAACGGAACATCTTTGTTCTCCAATAAGGCTAATGCGACTCCGTGATGTCTCCAAGTATCAGGTCCTATAAATAATTGAAAATTCATATAATTTGCACAAACACCTAGGATGATTACTAAGGCTACCAATAGTAAAGTTAAGACTTCTTGTAGATCAATATCTAAGTAAAAGTCACATTTTTTACAATCTCCGTTTCTTCCTATAAAAAACAAGTACAAAAACAAAACAATTAGATTCGATGCTATAATATAATAGTATCCTAAGAAAACGGACACCATAATGGTGAAAAACAGACTAACTATAAATGAAAAAACAATTTTTTCCAGCAATGTACTCCCTAAACGTAGTATTTTTAAAAAAGCCAAACCTGGCAGGAAAAAGATAATAGAGAGAGCAAAAAATAGTTTTAGGTATCCTAGTATTGAAATATTGCACCAATCTAAAATTTGCGGAGTTGAATATGACACTTGAAATAATTGAAGAAAAACTAAAATTAAAGAATAAAACAATGGAAACATTAAATAAGGAAGTTTTTTGACTTTAATGATTTTAGTTTTTGGCTGAATAATACCTGCCAAAATTTGAGAAGCTATAAAACCTCCCAGTATCGATGAGGCCAAGCCTAAAGCAGTCAAAGAGAAATAGTATAGAAATACAGCCGTCAGAATACCTGTAAACCCGAAGATAAAAGCTTCCGCCTTAAATATATTACGCATCCTGGCGATGAAACATCTTATATTACTTAGTTTGTGCATAACAAATCACAAATCTTTATAACAATTTATGAAACTTTCTTCGAAGTGTTCCCATGAAAAGTTCTCTCTAAAAGCTTTTTTTCCGTTTTGCCCCATCTTTTCTCTTAATATATCATCGTTTTTGAGTTTAAGAATAGCATCTTCAATGGCACGCAGGTCTCCAAAAGGTACTACAATTCCACAGTTATACTTACGAACGATGCTCGAATGTACAGATTCTTCATTCGCAATCACAGGTATTCCTATCATCATTGCTTCAAATAATTTAGTTGAAGCAGAATAAATATTATTAAGATTGGTTGGTGAATAAAAGACAAAAGTAGCATCGGCAGAGGCAAGATTTTCCAGTATTTCCTGAGTTGGTAGAATTCCCAAGTACAAAATTTTATCGCTTTTTTTAGATATCTTCTGTATTACACTTTTTAAAGGACCATCACCAGCTAAGACCAATTTCACCCCGGGAATATGCAACACAGCTCTTATCATAAGAGGAATACCAGTACTTTCACTTAGTCCTCCCCCATAAAATATTATGAAATCTCTTTTTTTGTCCTCTCTATTTATAGAGATATCCACAAATTTTGAAACATTTGGAACAACTATCACACGCTTCGCGCCTGAATAAAATTTTTTCCGCTCTTCCGAAGGAACAATTACACAATCAGCGATTCTTGTAAATACTTTATCAATCCATCTTAATAAGACATACAAAGGATAAGGAATCTCAGCTTTTACCATTTCTGGGTAAATTTCGTGGGCATCGTATATTATCTTGACGTTGGGTTTGAATAATTTTACTAAGATCCCAACAGGGACGGTATCGAAATCGTGGCAGTGAATCACCGAAACATTTTGCATTAAAACCTTTAAGAAAGTATATAGCCAAAACATAACTAAACCAATACCGAATTCAAAAAGATTTCTATGTCTTAACTTTATTTGGACGTGTTCAAAGTAAATTCCTTCATTTAATTCACTCACAGGATGACTACATTCCCGATCCCAAGCATAGATAATTAAATTAAAGCCATGTTCGATAAGCGATTTTGCCTCCCGATAAACCCTTGGATTCGGTTTTGATGCACTTGAAACTACCATAACAATTTTATTCACGTTCATAACGTTCTAACCTCTTTAATAAGTTGTTTTAAAGCGCACGCTATAAAAACTTTCATAATAGAGTTATAACGAACTTCTGTCAACATTAAGCTAAGCAGGTTAAAATTGCATGCCAAACTTAAAACAGAGCTAGCGCGCGCTAGCCCCTGTAGTCGAGCAGGAAAGAGGCGAGAAAACCCGCCTAGAAGGCGGAAGCGCCCCGGAGCGGAACCTCCCTCAGCTCGTGCTGCAGAAAACCGAAGTGCAACAGCGCCGCCGCAACACTCGCCAACCTCACCCACCCCCGCAGGCCCAAAAAGCGCCGCCATGCCCTCCCAGAAAGGGAGCCCGACTAAAGCGTTGAGCAACAAGGAGGGGTCAGCCAAACCGCGCCTGAAAGCACAGGCCCAACTCCTTCAGATACCCTCATACGACCTTAAAAAGAGCACTACTATTTTATCAATCCATTTACTACAATCCTCCAGATTTTTTGTTGAAACTCTATAGTTCGTTTTCTTAAGATGGTGTTTACAGCATCGACGCATATTTGATCCAACATTTCAGAATATGTTGACACATACTTCGCTATTTTTTCTGCCAATTCACTACTATTCTGTGCCAAAATTCCATTAAAACCATCTATTATTTCTTCCTTAGAAAAATCATCAGTTATTTTTGCAATAGGTATACCGAGAGAAATTGCATCCAATACTGCATACCCTAGTTCAGGCATATCGTACGGTATAATAAACAAATCCATATTTTTAAGTTCTGAGATAAAATCTTTCCTATCTACGAATCCTCTAAATACGACAAATGGGATTTTAGATATTTTCTCACGCAATTCATTTGGGAAATCCTTTCCATAAATGTAAACTAAAGCTATTTTTCCCTCTTTCTTCAACAAACGGTTTACTTCAAAAATTATTTCCAATAATCTGTAAAGAGATAAAACTTTGCCGCCCCCAATACTAAGGTAGGTAGCCATTTTCACGACGTTAGACTCACTACGTTCCCTAATTTTATGAGACCGTTTTTCAATTTTTACGTATGCATTGGGAATTACAATGTATTTTGATAATTTGTTTTTAATGGCAGTTATATTCGAGACAGCAATACTATAATCAAATACTAATGGTATCAACAATATCCTATATAACTGCCAAACAACCATAAAATATGCGAAGAACACAATGCGCTTTAATAAGGAAGCTTCACCTAGTATATCGCTCTTTGCATATCCTAGTAAAATTAATTTTGCTTCATCGTAAATCCATCCATGAAACGTTACAATCTTGCGAGGTTTATAAGCAAATATTATTTTCAAAATATTCGATAATGTAAGAGGATAATGTACATGTATAATATCACAGGATTTATTCAATACGAATGGATTAGGTAATTTTCTTACATCAAACCACTTCACATCACAGTTATTACTCTTCAAGATAACATAAAGGTTTTTTACAGCGGTAGAGATCCCTCCCCTTGTCGTCAAAGGAAGGCTAACAATACAGTAGCGTATACCCATGTTAGCCGTTCTCGTACACATTAACGGTTATATGTGGATACTGGAGCTTCTCGAGCAATTCTTGGGCATATGACCCACGGGGCACAATTATGGGAAGCTTCATTTTCATATATAATAATAATTTCTTAGTTGTTAGCAAATAATTGTATATAAGTCCTGGCACAAATGTTAAAAGGCCTGCATCGAAGAAACTAGCGTTATTTACTAAAAATTTTTCTGACACATATGGCGATAAATATATTGTTATTCTATTATCAATAAGGAATTTTCTATAGTATTTTCCTCTGTTAATTACACGAATCAAAATTTCTCTTTTATCATACATGGAGGATTTATATACCACTTTGAGACAAGATGCTTTTTCTGTTTTTTGGTAAATTTTCCTAAAAAATTCACCTTTTCCAAAAATAAATAACGTAATTGTAGAAAGCTCAAAAGTTTTAAGAAGGATTTTTAGCGCTTGGACTAACAAAAAGAAGAAGGATAACGTAGACAAAGTCCCAGCATAAAGAGAAATAAAATTATGATGCTCAATGAGTTTTCGTTCTAAATGCATCCTCATTTTCTTTCTATCCTCAACATTAATTTCGCGACACAAAGCAAGGATAATAGCTTCATCTAAGTACCTTTTTTTAGCTTTTGATACCGTAAGCGAAGCACCCTGGGGGGATATCGCCCGTATGACCTGTTCAAAACGATAATTTGGTAGAATCAAAAGCAGGTTTCTTCTCAAATTGTATAATACGGCATAAAAAATTTTACGATAACCGGCAAAAAATAATTTTTTAATGTAATCACTTGAGAACAATTCTTCATATTCTTCAGGCAAATCACCAATTTCAAGAACAATTATTTTCTTTTCTAGAAATTTCTTAAGTAATAACAAGGCAAAAATGTTGAAAATATAGTTATCGGCATAAATAATTTTTGCTTCCCTCTTAAACAAATATGGCAGGTTTGCTAGAAAAATCTTAATATATTTCGGGAATAATTCTAAGTAGCTTGACTTTACAGCAACCTCAAATGGAGGCATCAGACGTACCGCACGATAGAGTGGGTTCCCTCCTTGCTTTGTCGTAATACTAGCACCTATTGCACACATTGGTAGGAGGAATTAAGAATGCGTAATTGATAACTAACGATTCATTAAAGTTTACAAATATTTTCTCATATTTGGACTTATACACACTTTCACTTATAATAAGTGTTAATGATTTACACGGTATCTTATTCAATCTTTCCAAATATGTATAGCTATAATAATAAAGCAACAGTTTTAACGTAGAATCATAAAATGTGAAATTGTATGCTATGCTATTCAACATTTCATTAACAGAGCATACATCTTTCAGCGCGCGCCCAGTAGTATTCGTTTAGATTTATATGTATTCTTAATGCAGGAAGCGATGGAAATAAAAAGGTGCATATAGTCCAAAAAAATGTAAGATCCTGTAATATTAATTTTGCTAATCCTATGTAGCATGTGTTATCCCATCTGATAAGAGTTTCTACCCATAGTAGTCCCGCTCTTAAATATATTAAGTTCGAGTATATAACATAACTTAGCGCATTCGCAAAAAATACCATTATGGGCTTTTTAACGTTATGATATTCCTTATCGTTAACCATAATCTTCTTTTAATATTTTTATTATCCTTTGGCTGGCCTCGCCGTCTCCCAATGGGTTAAACCAGTTGCGTGGTTTTTCAAGCATTTCCTTCGTTTTAATAAATATCGACTCAGGTAATAACCCAGCTAACACATTTGCGCCAACGTACACGGTTTCGGGTCTCTCGGTTGTGTGCCTGAGAGTAACGCATGGCACCCTGAGGGTGCACGCCTCCTCCTGAACCCCGCCGCTATCGGTGAGGACAACCTTTGCGCCTTTAAGGAGCTTGAGGAACTGGAAATATCCGAGTGGCTCAATCATTTTGATTGATGGGGGGATAGTTATGCCGTATTGGCTTATCCGGTTGCGTGTTCTTGGGTGAACGGGAAATATTATAGTTATACCGAGCTTTTCGGCGACCATTTCTACGCCTTTTATAGCGTTTGCCAGCCTCTCTGGGTTGTCCACGTTTTCTTGCCTGTGCAGGGTTAACAGTGCATAGTCTTGTGGAGGATTAAGAGGTAGTGTAGCTTTTTCTGTGAGTGAGAGGTAGCGGTATATTGCGTCGACAATGGTGTTTCCTGTGACGTATACTCCTTCGGTTATTGCTTCTCTTTCGAGGTTTCTTCTTGATATCTCTGTAGGGGCAAAGAGGAGGGTTGAAATGTGGTCTACGAGTATCCTGTTGATTTCTTCTGGCATTGACATGTCGAAGCTTCTTAGGCCGGCTTCTACGTGTGCTACTGGTATTTGTAGTTTGGCTGCGGCGAGGGCTCCTGCTAGGGTTGTGTTTGTGTCTCCTTGGACGATTACGATGTCTGGTTTTTCTTTGAGGAGGACTTTCTCGATGCCGGTTAGCATTTTTGCCGTCTGTTCTGCATGGGTGCCGGAGCCGACTTCTAGGTTGTATTTGGGGTCTGGTAGCTGTAGTTGTTGGAAGAATATGCGGTCCATGTTATATGAGTAGTGCTGGCCAGTGTGTAGGATGAAGAATTCAATGTTTCTTTTTTCGAGCTCCTTTACTATTGGTGCTAGTTTTATGATTTCGGGTCTTGTACCGAGAATTATGGATATTTTCATTTTTGGTTTCTATGGCTAGGTTTTGAGTGTGCTTGCTAGTGATATGGAGATGAGGGTGGTGGCGGCTATTTCGGAGAGTATGGCTAGTGTGGTGTAGGTTAGTCTGATGTATCTTGCTGTGTTGAAGAGGATCGATACGTAGCTTAGTAGGGTGACTGAGAGTGCTAGGAAGGCTATGCCTATTGCTAGGGTGCGTGCGGGTTTTTCTGTGAGCCATGTCCATGTGATGGTCCATAGTATTGATAACCCGTGCGAGAAGGGGTTTTCGGTGGAGGTGTTGGGGCCGTATTCAATACGGGTGGGGACTTCTGTGATTTTCATTTTTTTGTGGGAGGCTATGTAGACTGTCTGGGAGGATATTCCCATCCATGTTTCTTGTAGTTCTCTGGTGAGTGTTTCGAGTGCTTTTCTAGTGAAGGCTCTGTAGCCGTTTTCGGGGTCCTTGGTCTTTACGCCGAAGAGTCTTAGGAATTGCCTTATTATGGCTATGCCTAGCTTTCTGTAGGCTGGCACGTTGTTTTGGGTGAACCTGTTTCCTACGGCTATGTCTGCCCCGTTTTGGAGGGCTTGTATGAACTTGGGTATATCTTTGGGGTCGTGTTGTCCGTCGGCGTCTAGTAGGACTGCGTAGTCGGCGTTGGCGGCTAGGGCGGCGTGCATTAGTGTGAGGACTGCGGCTCCGTAGCCCATGTTGTGGGGGTGTTTGATGACTAGTGCTCCTGCTTGTTCTGCTCGTTTTGCTGTAGTGTCTGTGGAGCCGTCGTCTACGACTATGACTAGGTCTACGTAGTTTTTGGCTTCTTTGACGACTGTGGCTATGTTTTGTTCTTCGTTGTAGGCTGGTATGAGGGCGACTGTTTTGGCACGTGGTATGGGTGGTAGGGGTGGAGGCATGTAGCTGCGCCGTGTAGATACGTAGGCTACTATTCCAGTATTTAGGAGCGTCTGTCCTAGAGCTAGAGCGAGGAGAGTCGCTGAGGCATGTGCCACATCAATTGTTCTCGTGTCATTGTATTTGTCTATGAGTGTGAAGAGTAAGAGCCCGCCAATTATAAGAGAAGCTATCCCTGCTGTAGCAAAATACGTTAACGCGTGCCTGGCTAGCTTATTCATCTCGCATCAGGAGACTTGGCATGACTACTTTTGCTCCGAGGCTTCTTGCTATTTGGGGGTGGCGTCTGTGGAGTTGTCTGGGACTATGATTTCGTATGTTAGGCCGAGTTGTTGGGCGGCTTTTTGGGCTTTTTGTATGACTTCTGCTATTGTTTTTTCCTCGTTTTTTGAGGGGAATATGAATGTTACGTCTGGCTCCTCGCTACTCATATTTTACCTAATAGACGTTTCATAAGCATTTTTGCCGGCTATAGTGGATGCCTCATGCAGGTAACAGTTAAGTCGTATTGGTGTTTCGAGGCGTTCATCTCCTAGCCTCTGTAGAATAGTGGTGTGTTTATGTACTGTATTCCTAGGATTTTGATTGTTTCGAGGCCGGCTTTTTTGAGTGCCTCGGCTATGTGTGTTGCGCCTATTGCTAGGGCTAGCTGTATTTTCCTGGCTAATAGTTTTAGGCCCTCCTCATAGGTCTTTATCATTGTTGCCTTGGAGGGCCAGACTTTCTCGAGGATCCTGAGTATTGCCTCTCGGAGGGCCGGGCTTTTTATTGCCCTTAGCCTCCTGGCGAGGAAAAGGAGCGCCCTCTCCTCTGGCCTGAGCCTCCAGTAGGCTCCGTAGCGTAGTGCGCGCTTGTAGGCGGCGGAAACGAGGCTAGGCGTGATTTGGATCGCTGGAGGCCTTGGAGGCACAGGCGCAGAGAGAGAGGGCGACATACACTGTGGTAAAGAGAGAAATACATATAAACTTTTCCCGAAGTAAGAGCTGAAATTTTATAATTATACGAATTAAGGTGTGTGCAAAATACCTTTTAGATGTGTCTTATTAGATGTGTCTTAGGCGTTCTAGGTAGTTGGTTAGTCCTTTTTGTAGGTCATATAGTGGTCTCCACAATAGTGTGTATAGTTTCTGGGTGTCGACGGTTAGGTGGTTGGGGTCGATGGGGCGGGGGTTTAGTCCCCATTTGACTTTTCGGTTCCAGCCTGTTAGTTGTTGTAGTGTTGTGATTACTTCTTTGAGTGTTTTTGTTTCTGGTCCAGCTACGTTGTAGATTGGTGGATTACTGCTCCAATGCTTCCGACAAGTGCTCTTCGAATAGGCTATACGATTATTGAATAGAAACTTTTATTGCTCTCTATAGTGCACTTTGTTCTTGCTATGGGCAGCGCGTTGCATGCCTAGAGGTTTTTGCTATTTGGGCGCGCGCGTCTTTGTGTTCGGGTGATGAGCTTTCCTAGTTAAAATTGCGGGTCTTCTCATTTACGCTATTTTTGCCCGCGTGTGGTCAAAATTTGCCTACTGTTTTGCGGGCCTCCTGTGTGAAATCCTTATAAGCTTTGGAGCCATAATTTAAAGGGGCTGGCGTGGACGACGTAGTCAGCACGGCTGTTATCTTGCTCTCGATAGCTTCTTCGTCGGCCAGCCTGGGATACTGGATTGCAAAACAGTTTGGAAAAATTGACGCTAGGTTCAAAGAGGTGGAGGCGAGGCTGGATGCCCATGATGCTAGGCTGGCGGGCCTCGAGGCTACCGTGAGGAGCATGGATGCAAGACTTAAAGGCGTGGAGACAAGGCTAGAAGCCCACGAAGCTAGGTTGGAAAACTTGGAGAAGAGGCTTACAGATGTTGAGAATACTGTGAGGGAGATAAATACTAGATTAGGGAGCGTGGAGAACAGGCTTACAGGAGTTGAAACAGCCGTGAAGGGGATTGACGCTAGGACCGGAAGCGTAGAGAGCAAGCTTACAGACATGGAGGGACGCTTGGGGAGTGTGGAAAGCCGGCTTGCAAGTGTTGAAACGAATCTGGGAGACGTGAATGCAAGGCTGAAGAGTGTTGAGGCCGGGCTTACAGGTGTTGAGAATGCTGTGAGGGGGATCGAGGCCAGGATGGGGAACGTTGAAGGCGGGCTTACAGGTATCCAGGCCGATGTAAAGGATATATGCGCTAGGCTAGGAAGCCTCGAGACCACCACAAAGAGCCTGCAAGCCAAGCTCGATGAAGTCGACAGGAAAATTGATGGCGTAAGTACCAGGCTCGACAAGCTCGAGAAAGGAATCTTCGGCTTCAACGAGCTCCTATTGAAGGTCCTGGAGGAAAAAGGAGTAGTAAGCAGGACTGAGGCGTTAACGCTTCTAGTCGCTCTCAGGGGAATGATCCCCGGCTCAAGGTCGAAGTACTACACTAAAGAGGTAGAGAACAGGCTCAGAGAGCTACTAAACAAGGACCCAGACACATTCACCATGGACGACATAAGGGAGCTCGAGGACATAGCCGAAATAATGGAAAAAGAATACACAGTATCCGGGAGAAAAGAGCTCCTCGACTACGCCGCCAAGCTCAGAATCGGGGCCCTAGTCTTCAAGATAGTCTTCGTAGAGCCAAAAATGAAAAAACTAGAAGAGTGGCCACTAAGCCCCTAAAGCGCTTTCTCCGGATATACTCGAAGAAGCATGTGGAGGAATAATTCGTTTCGAGGGTTAGAATAGATGTGCGAAGAGGATACTGTAGAAAGTTTCGTCTTTTGTGGGCCAGTTCTCTTTGGCTCGAGGCGGGGATAAATATTAGTGATAGTGCGGCCCGCGCTACAAGCTCCTATGTAATTCAGCCTTTGTCTACTGGCTGGTAGTTGCTTCAAGAGATTTTCTAATCTTTGTGGAGAGCACTTTCGCGATTGGATCTAGGAGATTTTTCGAGGCGTTCCATATCTCTATTCCAGCCACGTTTCCGTCCTCTGCAATCTCAATTAACACGTCGTCGTCCGCCTCTACAGTGTCCTTTATTGGACCCTCCCTGATTATTATGTATAGTATGTCTGCTT
>Ga0315272_10000301_pt1 | contig 24306 bp, 20 predicted proteins | sample C3_middle_MG_FD_203918 | JGI IMG/M metagenome (GOLD analysis project Ga0315272, IMG submission 203918) | Sediment microbial communities from Yellowstone Lake, YNP, Wyoming, USA - C3_middle | ecosystem: Environmental > Aquatic > Freshwater > Lake > Sediment | place: USA: Wyoming | collected...
TCGACGAAATGATCCTTGCCAGGGTAATTTCTGCCCAATTCGAATTTCCACAGCAGATTGTGCGCGAGTCGTTCTCATTTTTTGTTACTTATTCAGAGCTTCCTTAAGGGAATTTACATAAAGCTTCCACACCATACTGCCTTACAACATCGTTCTCGCCGCAGCCCCGTGCCAAACAACGCGCTGACATGTTAGTCTGTTGACTGCACGATCGAAATCACCGAGCATACGGTTACGGATCGAAGCCTGTAAACGTTATTTTCTGCCCAGTAAATCAGGGTATATCGGGATGCCAAGATGGCTTTCTCGTCTGGAAACATAACTGTCACAATAACCGGATATACTGATTTTAGTCGCTATTTTTGGCTTAAATTCACTGTACAAGGAAATTGACAATGCTAACTGAACACACTTCCAGACAGTTCGACGCAGAATTAGAAGCAGTACGTTTACGCGTGCTACAGATGGGGGGGCTGGTTGAGGAGCAAACTGCCAATGCGATTGACTCCCTCATCAATAGAAGAATGGATCTGGCTGATATGGTGATCTCCAGAGAGTTACAGGTAAACGCCATGGAGGTGGAAATCGACGCGGCATGTTCCCGCATCATAGTGCGCCGACAACCCACCGCTGTGGATTTGCGTATGTTGATGACAGTGATTAAAACCATCTCAGATCTGGAACGAATCGGAGATGAAGCGAAAAAAATTTCAGAAATGGCCAAATTGATTTACCAGGCGGAGCGCCTGTACAAACCGCGTTTCAATGAAATCAAACTCATGAGTGGCATCGCTTTGGATATGCTGCGCACATCGCTCGACGGTTTCGCCCGCCTCGACCCGAGCGTTGCGCTTCAGGTACCACGCCAGGATGTACACGTTGATGAGACATACCGCTTGTGCATGCGTCACCTGATCACTTACATGATGGAAGATCCGCGCACGATCTCCACCTCAATAGAGGTATTGTTTGCAGCCAAGGCAATAGAGCGCATCGGTGACCATGCCAAAAATATGTCCGAATATGTGGTCTACATGGTCAAGGGAAAAGACATCCGACACACTTCCTTCGAGCAAATCGAAGGTGAAGTGGCATAGGCTTCCGGTGAAGAAATATCCCATGATTGCGGCAGTAGACCTCGGCTCCAACAGCTTCAGGCTGCAAGTTGCCCGCGTGGAGGGCGATCAGATATATTTGCTGGATTCCCTCAAAGATACGGTGCGTCTCGGTGCCGGACTGGGTTCCGATAAAATCCTGGACCAGGACACCTGCAAACGTGCATTAGCCAGCCTTGCCCGCTTCGGAGAACGCCTGCGCGGCCTGCCGCGGGGTGCGGTGCGTGCCGTCGGCACCAATACCTTTCGTGTCGCGAAAAATGCCCAGGAATTTCTGCAGCAGGCTGAAGCCGCACTTGGTTTCCCGATAGAAATCATTGCCGGCCGCGAGGAAGCTCGCCTGATCTACCTCGGTGTTTCGCATGGTCTGCCGGTATCAAACGACAAGCGGCTGGTGGTTGACATCGGTGGTGGTTCGACCGAATTCATCATCGGTGCAGGCCTGAAACCGCAGCAAATGGAAAGCCTGTACATGGGCTGCGTCAGTTATAGCCAGCGCTTTTTCCCCAACGGAAAAATCAGCAAAAGTGCCCTGCGCGAGGCCGACCTTGCCGCACGCACCGAGCTGCAGACAATACACAATGAATTTTCCTCAACGCATTGGCAACACGCCATTGGATCTTCCGGCACCGCTAAAGCGCTGAGCGAAATATTGCAAATGAATGGCTATAGTGAAATCGGCATTACACAGGATGGATTGGCAAAATTAAAAGATGCCATGCTCAAGGCGGGTGATTGCAACAAACTTCAGTTGGCAGGTTTGCGCCCGGACCGTATCCCTGTTTTGGCGGGTGGCTATGCCATCATGACGGCAATTTTCTCCGAACTTGATATTGCAAACATGAGCATCGCTGACACCGCATTGCGGGAGGGAGTTTTATACGATCAACTAGGCCGCTTTCACAGTCAGGACATGCGTGAAACGACTGTAAATCAGTTCATGCGACGATATCAAGTCGATGCAGTACAGGCTGGACATGTTCTGCAGCTCGGCATCAACTTATTACGCCAGTTTGGAGCAACACAGTCAATTGATATGGATGCCGCACTTATGCGATTTTCCTGGGCTGCACGTTTGCACGAGATTGGGCTTTCCATCGCGCATAGTGGCTTCCATAAACATTCTGCTTACATCATTGAAAATGCGGATATGCCCGGCTTCTCAAAAAAAGAGCAGTTACAATTATCGCGCCTGGTTCTCGCCCAGCGCGGCTCCTTGGGCAAGGCTGCGCAACCTTTGCCAGACAACGAAACCTTGAACCAAATTCTGGCCCTGCGTCTCGCGGTATTGTTCTACCGCAGCCGCATGGATTTCGAATTACCCGAGATCAAGCTTTCCTTGGAGGGCTCCAGCTTTAAACTTGCCATGAGCAGAGATTGGCTAAGCATAAATCCACTAACCGAAACCGCACTAGCAAATGAAGCCAAAGAATGGAAAAGCGTCGGTCTGAGACTGGAAATTTCAAGCACGCTGTCCTAGCTGCAAGCCTTTACCGACAAACTGGGCGGACAGATTTAAATGTATCGATGTTTCGTTTACATCAAAGCGGGTTTAATTGCCGATAATTGAATCTGCCAAACCATACGCAACAGGACTTTTGAAGTTATAACTCTCACAGCCTGTTCATTTTTTTCGCGGCTATTTTTTGTGTGTGAAATAACAGGATTCTGATATCACTATACCCGTTACAAACTATCTGGCCGGTGCACTCTAAAGCCAGTGTTTTGACAAGACCCGATAAGCATTTAAAGGTATTCCGGCGACATCATCACTTTGAGCACGGTCTGTGCTCTGGCCTCCCGAACGCGGTTACTGAGCCACCATACATTGCCTTTTTTCATATTCCAGTCTGCCTCTTCACCCGCAAGCAGGAATGCGGCAACTCTTGCCAAGGTAGGCTGGTGGCCTACTACCACTATGGTACCTTTTGCATCCGGCCATCCTGCCGCAGCCAGAATTGAAATTGCATCAGCACCGGGTCCTATGGACTTGACTGTTTCAATTGTTTTAGTGAGTGCCTGAGCCGTTTGTTGAGTACGCTTGGTCGGGCTAGCCAGCACTCTGAATTTTTCAGGCAGTTTTGATTTTAGCCACTTTCCCATGAGTTGTGCCTGGATTTCTCCTTTGGCAGTTAATTTTCTACCAACGTCAATCACACTTCCTTCTTCAGCATCTGCATGTCGCCATAAAATCAAGTCCATATCAATTTCCGCAATCTTTAAATTGCCAATCATAACAAGCGATGGTTACGAATTTGTAACAGCATCCATACTCCAAACTGCATTTCAAGCCGTTTAGGTTTTCCCTGCTACTTCAAATATAGAAAGCAATGGGAACTTTCAATAGCGAGGGCTATATGCTCACTCAACGACCATCTGTACTGCTTAAGTCGGTCGATTCGTTAATCCAACAGGGAGCATGGGTGAGCGAAATGCTAACCCAGACTGCGAGCGTAAAATAAAGTGTCATCCATGGAATTTCCATACGCCACATATCCAGACTGAAATTGACAACGCATGACTGAGACGCGTCCAAAATCCCCTGATATATGGACAAGTATTGAGTACCAGCCATCAGATCAGTGTTCCAGCGAGACCAGTACATTGGCACATCTACACTGGCCATAAACACGATATAACCAATCGCGAAAATCACCATGGCGGCCAGGAAGTGCCGTTGTGGGCGGGCGCTGTGCGGCCACATGTTTATAAGGCTTGCGAGCAATAGCACTGCAGAAAATGTCCAAATGGAATTTTCCAAAACATGGCCAGCATAATTTGTCGACAAAATCGCGTACCATGATGCGCATTCGGCAACAACAATGATCGGCACCAGCAGGAGGGCAACCATTCTGACAAAGCCATTGCCTGTATTATTTCCCTCCTGGTGCAGCAGTAGCGCACACTGTGCAATGAAACAAAGCTCGGCTATTGTTGCCACGCTGCGACCTACCATCATATTTGACAACTCTGACTGCACCAGGCAAATGCGCTCCAGGTCGATTCTCGGCAAGAATGACCGAAAAGCGCATCCGGCAACGTAGGCAGCTGACAGCCACACCATCCAGCGTTGCTTCCGGTGTTGAACTGACGAAAAAAAATGATCGTGACGACGTGCCAATACCGCGGCTGATACGGTCCATGCAGCGATGTTCAGTATCGCCACTGTAGATAAAATTACCCACCAAAGGTGCACGTCCATTGTCATATTTCAGCTCACCTGTCAGATTTATATTTCAACCAAATTAATCGATATAAAAATATGTGTACGGTCAGCTTGATCACTGCCGAATAGATCACGGGTAAAATTTTGTTGGGCTCATCCGAAATTTCAGGGGTGATACGGTTGGCTACAGTATCGTCTGACATTCTAACCGCATGTTTAATCCCAATTACAGATCAACAAGCACTATTAATGGCGCTCACTTTACAAAATCAATGTGCCAGTAGTTATGGATAGTAAAAGTCTTCAAATTCAGAACAGCAGCACCTCCGCCATATTGCGATCGCTGGATTTAAGCGGCTTGCCCCTGGATGGAACCAATCTCCCCCTCGCATCACCCCAGCGCAGTTGTGTGCGGTCATCACCTGTATAGAATGTTTCCCCCGTACGGTGCTCCACACAGTAATTGGGTGAAACAATAGTGTCCACAAACGCCATGTCTGCGCTGATACGAGTGTAATCCAGCAGCACGCTGCGGATGATGCGCGCACCCTTGCAGATTTGAGACCCGCGAGAGATCCAGGTTGGTCCGATAATCGATGCACCTGCTTCTACAATCACGCCCGAGTCGATATATACGGGGCCTTCTATTTCGACATTTTTCCAGTCTATACTCGTGTTGACACCAACCCAGATGCCGGGCTTGATTTCTTTGCCGGGCATTTGCATTTGCGCGATTTCGCCATTCAATACTCGCTGTAGTACTACCCAGTAGTCGTGCACATGGCCGATATCGATCCAGGTAAAGGGATTTTTCTGTGCATAAAAAGGCATTCCCTGTTGCGCAAGCATTGGAAACAGATCCCCGCCAATATCAAACACCTTACCCGGCGGAATGAGGTTGATTACTTCAGGTTCGAATATATAGATACCTGTGCTGGCAAAATTTGAACGCGCTTCTTCCGGATTGGGTTTTTCCTGGAACGAAATAATACGGCCTTCATTGTCTGTCTCAACTACACCGTAATTACTGACCTGAGAATTGGGAACTTCCAGCGTGATGACACTCGCCATCGCCTTTTTGGCTTTATGTTCCCGCACAGCAGCCTCGATGTCGAGGTCGATCAGCGCATCGCCGCAGAGGACTATCGTGGTGGTATCGAAGAAGCCGCCGAAATCCTGAATTTTGCGCATGCCTCCGGCCGATCCCATTGCTTTCGGCGTAACCTCACCGTACTCGTATTTACCCTCAAATGAATAGCCGATGTCCACCCCCCAGCGGCCGCCATTGCCGAAATAGTTTTCGATCTTGTGATGTTTATAAGCAACGTTAACCATGATCTCGTCAACACCATATCGAGCCAGATGCTCGACCAGATATTCCATCACCGGTTTGCCCAGTATGGGAATCATGGGTTTTGGAAGATTTTGTGTGAGCGGCCTTACACGCGTACCCTGACCTGCGGCGAGAATCATTCCTTTGATTTTTTGCATTTTGAATATATTGCTCTGATAAAACGAATGACGACACTCTAGCGTCTATATATTACAGTTTTTTTAAACCTGATAATTTTCCATCCTTGATCCCTGGACAAAGACTTTGTTGCCATCACCTATGTATCTATTAATGACCAAGGTTGGCTGACGCGGCAACCACAAAGCAGCGAAGTATTATGAAGTCCCCCTGTGTCATTAAACTTTCACAATACTCGGCTATATTTATCGATTAAGTTGGGCTCCGATTATAAAGGACTCCCGATATCCCCAGGCCTGGAGAATATGCGCTATTGCAGCAGTTTCTTTAGCAGAAGTTTTTTTAAAAAAAATTTAATGATGCACGATTTGAACGGTGTGGGCGAAAATTTGATAGTTAATTTATACCGCAGTAAAAATGGCTTGCGACCTGTGTCCAGGCTCTTGGGCATGGCGACACTATCTGTTCTTCTCAGTGCATGCTCACCACGATATTTTATCGTGCAAGGTATCGGCGATGAACTCGCCAGCCAGAGTAAGGCTGCAGAAGACGATGTAGTGCTGGCTCGCGAAGCCAGCGCGTTTTATCTCAAGCTTTCCGAATCAGTACTTCGACAGTCACCAGACAACCTCAAGCTAGCCGAGGCTGTTGCCGGCGGCTTTACACAATACGCCTATGCTTTCGTCTCTTTCGAGGCGGAACGGATCGAAACTAAAGATGTCAAGGCCGCCCAGAAATTACGTGAACGCGCTGCGCGGCTTTACCTGCGTGCACATCACCACGCCATGGCTGCACTGGAGCAGCATAAGCCGGGCTTCGCCAAAGCACTTTCAAGTTCCGAACCGGCAAACTGGCCCCGTCTTGACGATGATGAAATTGGCCTGGCGTATTGGGCGGCAGCATCCTGGGGCGGTTTCATTTCACTCTCCAAAGATGACCCTAACATCGTGGCCGACCTGCCATTGGCCATACGCCTGGCCCACCTGGCCTGGAAAAAATACCCCAGCTATGGTGATGGGGCCTTAGCCAGCCTGATGGGAAGTTTCGAAACCGCCCGCTCCGGTGGTTCACACCAGCAGGCATTGGTCTACTTCGATCAGGCGATTGCGGCCAGCGCCGGCAAGAGTGCGGGGCCCTTTGTTGCCAAAGCAGAAGGTATTGCATTGCCAGCGGGCGAACGCCCTGCATTCGAGGCGCTGCTGCGTCAGGCAATTGTTGCCAGCGATGCTCGACACGATTTGCAGAACGCGGTCATGCGTGAGAGGGCGCTATGGCTGCTGACAACCGCAGACGACCTCTTTTAACTCCATTCCAACATGATCATTACTTGAAAGAGTCTCATGCAAAAACCGGCTTCCATTATTCTGCTGTTCCTCGGACTCATTTTTGCAAGCGGTGTGTGGGCCGCAGACAAGCAATTGCGCATCGGCACACTTGCACCGAAGAATTCGCTGTACCACCGGCAACTGATGGATCTGGGTGAGGCCTGGCGAGCGGCACAGGGCAGCAATGCAAAATACCTGGTGTATCCGGATGGCAGCCAGGGGGGCGAAGCCGAACTGGTGCGGCGTATGCGCATCGGTCAATTGCAGGGCGCGCTGCTCTCGGTCGTCGGCTTGCGCGAAATAGAGTCCTCGATCGCCGCGCTGCAGAATATGCCCCTGCTCTTCAAAAGCTGGGAAGAGGTAGACTACGTGAGAGAAAAAATTCGCCCCGCGATGGAGCAAAAATTTCTCGACAAAGGCTTTGTGGTACTTGCCTGGGGCGATGCCGGCTGGGTAAGATTTTTCTCGAGGGAGGCTGCGTTCCGCCCCGATGACTACAAAAAAATGAAGTTTTTTGCCTGGGGTTCAGAGGCTGAACAGCAGGCCATTATGAAGAGCCTGGGGTACACGCCGGTGCCGCTTGAAACCAACGATATTTTGCCCGCGATCCAGACCGGCATGATCAATGTTGTACCCTCAACGCCCTATTTCGCCCTCGCCAGCCAGATCTACAACAGCGCACCCAATATGCTCGATATCAACTGGGCGCCTATCGTAGGTGCACTGGTGGTGACCAGGAAGGCCTGGGATGAGATGTCGCCAGAAGTGCAGATGGCTGTGCGCCAGGCAAGCGACAAGGCTGGTGTTCAGATACGTGCGAAAGCCAGACAGGAGGTCGATGAAGCGGTAGACGCGATGAAGAAACGCGGCCTGGTTGTTAACCACCCGACACCGGAACAAATGCGCGAATGGGATGAACTTGCGCTCAAGCTCTACCCGCGCATCCGTGGTGCGATGGTGCCTGCCGAGACCTTTGACGAAGTCATGCTGCATCTGAAAAACTATCGCGCTGGCAAGGGCAAGTAACAGTGACGTCACTTTTGATTTCCAGATTGCGCAGTCTGTGGCGCTTTGACGAAGTGCTGTCGTCAACCGCTCTGCTATTGATGACCTTGATACCGCTGCTGGAAATATTGTTGCGCCCGCTGCTGGGCAAAGGAATTGATAATGCCCCCGTGCTGGTGCAGCATCTTGGCTTGGTGCTGGCCATGTTTGGCGCAGTTGCAGCTGAACGCAACGGGCACCTGACCTCCCTGGGCAGCAGCCTGGATAATGTGGGAAATAAGCGTTTCCACGCGGCAGATCAGGTGTTTGCCAAGGGCAGCGCAGCAATGATTTGCGGCATTCTGGCACTCGCCAGCTGGCGCTTTGTAGCCAGCGAAATGAGCGCAGCGCACGTGCTTGCCTACGGCATTCCGGTGTGGTGGGTGCAAGCGACGATGCCGCTTGGCTTTCTGTTACTGGGTGCGAAACTGGGCGCGCGCAGCTTCTCCTCACCATGGCTCAAGCTCACGTGGGGAATTTTATTGCCTGCTTGCGGATACCTGCTGGCGGGTGAGTTCGATGGCAGTGCCATGCTGCTTTGGCCGGCTGTACTGTGGCTGGTTGCAGTGCTGTTTGCCGGAGCCCCGATCTTCGCGGTGCTGGGTGGTTTTGCGCTGGCGCTGTTCTGGCAGGATGGACTGCCGCTGGCGTCTATTCCTCTCTCCCATTACCAGATTACCGTCAATCCCTCTTTGCCCGCACTCCCGCTGTTTACCCTCGCAGGGCTTATTTTTGCACGCACCGGTGCTGCGCAAAGACTGGGCGCGGTATTCGTGGCACTGTTCGGCGGTGGTGTCACCGGCACGGTGCTTGCTGCCGCCATCCTCTGTTCCTTTTTCACCGCTTTCACCGGCGGCAGCGGCGTAACTATCCTGGCCCTCGGTGGCCTGCTGTTGCCACTATTGCGCAATGCCGGCTTTCCGGAACAGCGCAGCATCAGCCTGGTGACCAGCGCCAGCGCGCTGGGTGTATTGCTCGCGCCTTCCGTGCCATTAATCATGTATGCAATTATTGCACGTGTGCCAATCAACAGTATGTTCCTCGCCGGTTTGATACCGGCCTTTGTGATGGTGGCTTTTCTGCTGATTTTTGGGGGCTATTTAAAGCGTGGCGGACTCGAAACTACGGGGATGGTGCAGGTCGCACAGTTCGATGCAGCTAACGGGCATGGCGACAATACAATCCCTGTTAATGAAACTCGCCATGCCCGTTTCCCCCTCCCCACCCCTCCCCCAGAGGGAGAGGGGGCAAACGAGCCGCTTTGCGAGTTTGACGTTAATGCCTGGTCTGCACTGTGGACTGCAAAATGGGAAATCCTGGCACCGTTTGTTGCGATTGGTTCCCTGGTAAGCGGGCTGGCGACCCCCACCGAAAGTGCTGCCCTGACCGCCGCCTACGCCATTTTGACGCAGTCCTTTGCGCACAGGGAATTAAGCCTGCGGGTGTTTGCGCAGAGTCTCTCAGATTGCGCGCAAATAATCGGCGGCGTCATGCTGATACTCGGCATGGCGCTTGGTCTGACCAATTTTCTGGTCGATGCCGGTATCCCGGACGCCGCGATTGAGTGGGTACAGAGCGTCATTCCAAACAAGTTTGTGTTCCTGCTGGTGCTCAATATCTTTTTGTTCGCGGCGGGCGCCCTGATGGAAATCTTCGCCGCCATCGTCGTGCTGGTACCGCTGCTGCTGCCGGTGGCACTGAGCTATGGTATCGACCCGGTACACTTTGGCATCATCTTCATTGCCAGCATGGAAATGGGATTCCTCTGCCCGCCTGCAGGAATGAATATCTTTTTCGCTTCGGCCATGTTTGGCAAGCCTATACGTTACGTTGCTGTCTCGGTGCTGCCCGCTTTGCTGGCTATTTTTCTGGGCACGCTGACCATTTCCTGGATTCCGATCATCGCTACCGGCCTGCCGGATTTTTTTGCGGGGAAGTTGCATTGGTAAATACCCGAACTTCATCCAACTGCTCCATTCCAGGTTTAACGATCAATGCCGCGTAATTTTTACTTTCTGCTCACGGTGCAGTTCATATCAACCCTGGCCGACAATGCATTTCTGATTGTTGCCATAGCGCGGGTGATTGAATTAGCTTCGGCAGACTGGATGATTCCCATCCTCAAACTAACTTTTATCATGTTCTACGTGCTGCTCGCGCCTTTTGTCGGCCCCTTGTCTGATGCGATTCCCAAGGGCCGGGTCATGCTGATCGCAAACTTTCTCAAGGTTTGCGCTGTCGTCCTCATGTTGTTGGGACTGGACCCGGTTGTAGCGATAGGGATAGCGGGTCTGGGTGCGGCAATGTATGCGCCGGCAAAATACGGCCTCATTACTGAAATGCTTCATGCAAATGATCTGGTCAAGGCCAACGGGTTCTTTGAGGGCACGACGGTCTGTGCGGTTATTCTCGGAACAGTATTGGGTGGACTGCTCGTAAGCCCTCTGATGAATCAGTTCAGCATGCCTTTTACCATATGGCATATGGATAACATGACGACGAGTCTGACCGTGGGAATGCTGAGTCTGCTCGTGCTGAATGGCATCGCAACGCTGCTGAGTTTCAGTATTGCAGACAGTGGCGCACGCTACCCGCGTCATTCCATCCACCCCATATTATTGTGTCAGCAATTTTTTAAAGAAAATTTAATTCTCTGGCGGGACTCACTGGGTGGGCTGTCCATGCTGGTGACAACCTTGCTTTGGGGCGTGGGTGCAACGCTGCAATTGATTGTACTTCGCTGGGCCAATGAATCTTTAGGTCTCCCGCTGGAACAGGCCGCTTACCTGCAGGGCATCACGGCGGTGGGTGTCATCGCAGGAGCGGTAATGGCCAGCCGCTTTGTCACCCTTATGAGTGCCGCAAGTTTACTGCCACTGGGCATTGTCATCGGACTTTTAATACCTTTCATGCTGGCGGTTCATTCCGTACTTTGGGCATCCATACTCTTGATCGCAGTGGGTGCCCTGGCAGGCTACTTTGTCGTACCGATGAACGCGCTACTGCAACACCGTGGCTGCAATTTACTCACTGCAGGCCGCTCCATCGCAGTACAGGGATTCAATGAAAACGCGGGAATGCTGGTGATGCTGGCTATCTATGCTGCGGCAACAGCTAGCGAAGTCTCGCTCGATACACTGATATGGTGTTTTGCAACCATGGTCACATTGGGCATGACTGCAATCTATCTGATGCAACAAAGAATGCGCGCGCCAAACGGGCTGCTTGAAAACATGTGAAATCAATCGCGTCGCAAAAGTGTCAAATTAACTTCATTATTTTGTAATGTAAGCAAGTTAATCTTGCGCACATGATAAATCCAGATGACATACTCATTGAGTCTTACGTCGCGCAATCTACCAGCCTGAGGATTGCAATCGTGACCGAGACATTTCCGCCTGAAGTGAATGGTGTGGCCATGACACTGGGTCGTCTCGTAGATGGCTTGCTGCAACGCGGACATTCGGTGCAACTGATCCGGCCACGGCAAGCCCGTGAAAGCAATATACCAAGCACTGAGTGCCTCGATGAAGTGCTGTGCCTGGGGATACAACTACCCGCCTATAAAGAATTGCGCTTCGGCTTACCGATGAAAAGTCGTTTAACCAGACTTTGGAAAGGGAAGCGCCCGGACATCGTGCACGTGGCGACAGAAGGCCCCCTGGGATGGTCTGCGGTGGCCGCAGCACGCAAGCTTAAACTGCCTGTCACCAGTTCTTTTCACACCAACTTTCACAGCTACTCCCAGCACTACGGCATGGGCTTGCTCAAGACACCCATTGAAGCCTATTTGCGCAAACTGCATAACCATACCGAGGCGACCATGGTTCCGACCAAAGCCTTGATGCAGGAACTGCAGGGACGCGGTTTTAAAAATGTAACGTTGTTGTCGCGTGGCGTTGCCACCGACCATTTCACACCGGCGAAGCGTTCACAGTCGCTGCGCGAGAGTTGGGGGGTAAGCCCTGACGATGTGGTCGTTCTGCTGGTTGGCCGCCTGGCCAAGGAAAAAAATGTGGGTCTGGTCATAGACGCGTTTCAGGCAATCAAGGTGAGATTACCAAGGGCAAAACTGGTATTTGTGGGAGACGGTCCCATGCGCAAGCAGCTGGAGAAAACTTGCCCGGAGGCAGTGTTCGCCGGGGTACGAAAGCATGAGGAGCTGGCGGCCCACTATGCCTCCGGTGACCTGTTCCTGTTTTCCAGCCTGACGGAAACTTTTGGCAATGTCGTCCCTGAAGCACTTGCAAGCGGGCTGGCGGTGTTGTCATATGCCATTGCGGGGGCCAAAGAACTGATCGTATCGGAGCAGAATGGCGTGCTTGTCCCGCCCGGTGAAGAACTGGAGTTTGTCAACGCTGCAGTAGAGCTCGCCACCAATATGCACAAGCAACAGCAAATCAGACAGGCAGCCGCGAGCAGTGTGGCACATCTGGGGTGGGAATCCATATACAGCAGTTTTGTCGACACCTTGTCCGGCGTATTAGACCGCCACGACTGGCAGTTTTCCAAGGTAGCCAAACCGCTGCGCGCCAACTCTGTCAGTCACTCCAGCGCATGAGGGCCTGCCCCATACGCACTTCGGAGCCTTGCTGCAAATCGTTGCACAAGTTAAATCCCCTAGGGGCCAGGACGATAATAGTCGAACCATGTTGAAACCAACCCATCTCCTGCCCTTTGCTATAAGTGGCATCACAAGAGAACGTTTTTGGGCCAGAGTACTTTAAGTGAAACAGAACATCGAGAAAATGCAGGCGTATGCTGGCAACCAGAATGGCCGCTACCGGTATCAGCGCAATACGCTGGTTTGCGCACGGCCCAACACCGCCGAGTCGGGTGCGTATGAAGGCCCGCTCGTTTTTGCAAAACAGTTTTTCCACCCGCTTCAAGGCGATAGGATTTACATTCCAGGTATCGCCGGAGAAATATCTGACTTTTTCCACGGTGCAGTCGTAAGGCGCATGGAAGCGGTGGTACATGCTGGAGGTCAGGCGCAAGGTCACAAAGTAGCCATTTTTCCAGTCGTCAATATTTTCTTCCTCGCCCAACAGATCTTCCAGCGTGTAGGGAAAACCTTTGGCCTGAAACACGCGCGTCCCTTCGATAGGTCCGCTGGCTCCGACGATGGCATCAACCGGACTCGCCATCACGGACGGGTCCATGTCGATCGTGCGTGCGCCGTCTTTGAGTTCGCGCGTAAAGCAGTCATGCATGCTTGTGAACTTGCTTTTTTTTGCCTCGCTCAGATCAAGGCTGGAAAAGAATTTCCACATCGCAATCGAAAAATCCCGCACCTGGGGCTGTTCTATCTTGCTGAACCATCCCACAAATTGTGTCAACAAGCGGCGCGGAAGCCGGTTGGTCAAAAGAAAGTTGATGTCTTCCTGATTCAAAATTTTCTGTATCTGTTGACGCAAACTCATGTCGTTGAACCCCGTGTAACTCTTTTCATATAAGGCGTATCCATTGTGAATGAAACTTTAAATCTAAATTCGTTGGCTCTTTACGGTGCAGGAGGATTGGTGCTGCTCGCCACCCTGCGTCGCGTCAAAAATCGTGCCGAACTCTCGCTGGCGAAACATGGCTCTTTGGCTGGACACCCGCGCAACGCCCGTCGCCTGGCATCTTTTTTACCAAGCTACAGTTATGATGAAGCGCATGTATTTGGAGTTGACGGTGCACCGGACGAAATCGTTGCGCGTCGAAAAATTGCCTTCGATACCCTAGTAAAACAGCTGCAAAAACTTTCACCCAAGAGCTTGCAAGAAACGGCAGATGTTGTCAATGGACTTTCTGACTTGCAATTCACCAGCGCTTACCGTATCCCTTTTCAGTTTCGAAAAATCGCAAGCAAAGGCTTGAAGATCGCTTCGTTTGTTCAAGCCACTTCGGGTGTGACAGTGACGGATCTGGACGAAAACAAATTCTTCGATCTCACCGGCTCCTATGGCGTGAATCTGTTTGGAAATGATTTCTACAAGGACTGCATCGATCAGGGTGCGGACATGGTCAGGCAACTCGGCCCGGTACTGGGCGCTTACCATCCTGTGCTTGCTGATAACGTCAACCGCTTGAAGCAGATATCCGGCATGGATGAAGTCTCTTTTCATATGTCCGGTACGGAAGCCGTCATGCAAGCCGTGCGTTTGGCACGCTACCACAGCGGCCGCGACAAGGTGCTGCGCTTCTGCGGCTCTTATCACGGCTGGTGGGGCGACGTACAACCCGGCATCGGCAATCCGATCACGGAAAAAAACACATTCACGCTGGCAGAAATGAGTGACGCAACGTTGCGTGTGTTGCGTAACCGCAATGACATTGCCTGTGTGCTGGTCAATCCGCTGCAAGCCCTGCATCCGAATGTGCCTGCACCGGGCGATTCGTCATTGCTGGACAGTTCACGAAAAGCCGGGTTCTCCAAAGGAGCTTACACAGCCTGGCTGCATCAGCTGCGCAAAATTTGCGACGAGAAAAATATTGCGCTGATATTTGATGAAGTCTTTGTTGGCTTCAGGCTTGCCCCCGGTGGCGCACAGGAATACTTTGGCCTGAGCGCCGATATGGTGACCTACGGCAAAACGCTTGGTGGCGGCCTGCCTGTCGGCGTGTTGTGCGGTAAAGCAAACTGGATGAAACGTTTCAGGGAAGATGCGCCGGGTGATATCTGCTTTGCGCGAGGCACTTTCAATTCACACCCCTATGTCATGGGCGCAATGAATGTATTTCTGAAGACCCTGAAAAGCAGCCGGATGCAGACATATTACGCTGATCTCGACACTACCTGGAACACACGTGCACAGGCGCTCAATCAGCGCCTTAAGGAAGCCAATGTTCCCGTGCAAGTGGCAAACCTTTCCACCATCTGGACGGTGCTCTACACCCAGCCTGCATGCTACAACTGGCTGTTACAGTACTATTTGCGTCTGGAGGGCTTGGCGTTGAGCTGGGTAGGTACGGGCCGGATTGTTTTCAGCCTGAACTACAACCAGGAGGATTTTGATGAGGTAGCCACACGATTTGTGCGTGCTGCGCAAAATATGCGGCGCGATGGATGGTGGTGGAGCAGTCCTGAATTGACCAACAAATCGATAAAACGCCGCATTCTGCGCGAGATGCTTAGCGCGAAATTCAAGCCCGCAGGCTAGCGGGGGGGTGTTGCGACTTTCAAGGTGCTCAGGACACCTGGCCCCGTTCTATTGGGCTTCAAATTATTCGTAACACCAAAAAACCTGCCTGCTTCCAACAAATCAGACCTGGTTTAGTTATGAGGATGCAATAAAATATGCTGACTCAGTCAATGATCTGCGCATGAATATTTATAGAGTGATGATCGAATTGAATATTAGAAAATATATTCATTATGAACAACCAAAAGCACAACCAGAATGGTCAGACTCGATGGATCTTTGCTTGCCTGCATGTAAATTGAGACTCCTGACAAAAGTCAGCAGTATCCATTTTTATAATAACTTGCCGATCACCCCGATAATTATGGGGCCTTCCGAGCTCATTGAAGTGGCTGGCGCTGTTGGTTGCAAGCTGCTTGTGTTTGTATTGTTGGTGATGATTACAGGGCCGCTGGCTGTGGGGAATATATCCAGTTGAATATTTTTTGCCAAAATAAGTCCGCTGATTACAACCACCGGGCGGTTCATCTGGGGTATGCACCCATTTTGATTTCTACCTTTGGTTTTTGAGTTTTTAATCAACTCAACCAGGAAGCTGTGTCTTTGAAGATCTAATCGCACTAAAGAAGCCTTGATCCGATGGGATGGAATTGCGCCAGACAAAAGAGAAGTTTTTTCTCTCTCATTTAACGCAAGAGCTATTTCTTGCCGGTTGAATATTTGGTCATAAGCTACCCAACTTTTGCTGATGTCTCCTGTTGGTGTGACAGTTGTGAGATAAAAATAGTCGTTATAGGTTGAACTGTTCAGGCGCAAAAGCTTGAGGTCGCTGAAGCCATACTCGGAGATGAGTTTTGGTGGTAGCAAACTTAAAAGACAGGGGTATAGGGTATTGAGTTGAATACCTGTAGTTTCATAAGTGTTTCCAGCGATAAACAATTGGTTGACCAATTTCGAAAAGCGATAGGCTTGATCCACGGCCTTTAGATCGCCTGTAAGCTTTGATCCGGAAAGTGTGGAAAAAGTCAGATCCGATTCGGCCAGGGCGATTCCGGGTAATACCGTGATTAGAACTGAATCACCAGGCTGCAAGTCGGGCGAGTAGACAGGGATCCCGGTCAGTGCAGTAAGTGTCTCTTGAACGATGGTGGTAAAATTCTTCTGTGGCTGATCCTTAGGCAGCAAGTAGATGTTCGCCGGGGCACAGCCTGAAAAGAGCAACGTCACTAATAATAGCAAGAGTACTTTTGAAGCTTTCATCTAACATTCCTTATCTTGATCGTAACTCTCCCTGTACACAAACATGTCAGCGTGAAAAAATGACAGATTAAACCCACCTGGTGATGTCAGGACTCGGATTGGGAGATTTTGGCATGGGGAAACTCTTGAATGCAAGAAGCTGCATACCTTCAATCGTGAGCGTGTCGCCAACTATATTATTTCTGGTGGTGGTCGCGGTTGAGGAGTCCGAATGAGAACCACTGATACGGAAAGGACCCCAGCCGACCGATGCACCCGCGGTTAGCGATGAGGAGATTGTCTCAGCAAAATTGTGCACACTTGATGATTTGATTTTTACATCTTTAATAAAGATGGCCGTGGTCGGATATGAAGTCAGCTGACCTTTTGCCGGAACATTGCCGTCGCTTAAGGCGTCTTGCCCTAATTTTTCCTTGAAACGCCATGCGGTATTTAATAGAAATTCCGGTGAAAACCACGGACGAGACAGGGAGACTTGGGTTATGGAGAACTCCATATAAAAGTCTGAGGCGTCCAAAGAACCCAGACTGGTGTCCTTCGTGCTTCCACCGCTGCCGCCGACTCTCCAAAGGCCAAAATTAAATCCGCCACCGCCCGATGTGGACGAGTGGGTCTGCTTGGAATAGGAATCCGTATTCGCCGCGAAAAAGGTAAACTTGGTCCACCCTTTGTCGTCGTTTACAAAATTTCCCGGATAAAAAGATGTCAGGTAAAACTCCCCCCCGGAAGTGGGGTCGGTCATCTTGCCAATTTTAAACGCATCCTGCAGATCCGCTTTCAGCAGGGTTAGATCCTTCTGCGAAATTTGATGGATGAATGCATTGATTTTTTCCACATCATCTTTGTACCCATTTGTCGTCCAGTCATCCATTGCAGCCCTGACTTTTCCACGATAAGTGTCTGCATTCAGTGTGAAATCCTGTACTGATGCCTTGTCGTCTCCATTTAAGGCTGCAAGTCTTTTGCTGTTGTATGCAAGGCTGGCCTCGTCATATGCCGCTTTCTTGCCCTTATATGCCTTGATCATGGGACCGTCTTCGACTAGCTGTTTTTTTTCATCGGTCACAATGTCTTTAACCGTTTTGGTAACGGTCATGAGAGAACGGAATTTTTTGATTTTCTGTTTCTGTTCTTCAGTAAGCGCACTGCTGGCTACTTCGCTTAATTTGAGAACATCGTCATATACAGTCCATAGGGACTTGCCCATTTGATCGTATATATGCCTATGCTTTTCGTCGGTATTGTTTTTAACAGTAGGCACGTAATTGACAGCCCGGGAAAATTCTGCGGCTGTCCGGACCAGTGTCCGTGTTTCATCACCGTCTTTACCTGTGATACCCTTGACTGCAAACTGCAAATCCGCTGCCTGGAAAGGAAGCCCCGGCAGGCACCATGATAAAAAGCTGTCCGGCGAGGGCCGAGCAACATCATCGCCACCGGTTAATATAGAATCGACCTTGTTTAATAGCGCTGTTAATAATTTCACATCGTCAGACATTTCTATACTCCTTATTTTGTGATTATTACTAAATTGTGTCGAGCCTGGCATTGAGAAATATAATCAAGATGAGATCAAATCAAGAACGCCAGCAACAGTTGCCATACGAATACCGCTTAATGCTTGCAAACTGTTATTTTCATAGCAGGCTCCTGTAGTTATAAAGAGAAATATTAACAACAACTTTTTGGCAGGCAAAGAACACAAATTCCTCAATCACTATGCGCCAATGGTTGACTCTTTTATCACTGTCTCTCGCTTTATCCCGGCATAGGTACTGTGACCATGAATGACGTGCCCAAATTTTTTGTAATTTCTCTTGATTGCGCACATATCAAAGTGCATCCTACCCACCCTCTTTAATTTGATGTATGAAAATTCAGTCGGACGTAAACAATGTAGTAACAATAAACCGAAAAGGAAATAAGGAAATTCCTTAATTTTAGAATTAATTGGATTCAGTGGTGGACCGATATTGATAAAAAAATCGGTAAAACGTCGCATTCTGCGCGGGATGCCAATGGTAAAAAAATAGACCAGCATGTTAAAGCAATTCCCGGATGCGTAAACAATGATGATACAAAATTTAGCGGTATGATCTCTAAGCCGTAACAATCCAGTGAGAATTTTGTACTGTAAAATCCTTGCACTTGATATACACAATCAATATTCAGGTGATATCAAATGCAAGACCTTTACTTGTTTCCAAAAAAACCTGCGCTCTGTTTTTTAACTTAATGTGTTTTAATGCACGTTGCTCGCGGCCAGCGGTTTTTGAATTCACCAGTCAGGCATTCAGCAGCATCGGGATTATTTTCCAGTTCAAACAAGACACGTGCTGCCACTGCGGTGTCGGCAAAATCTGAAAACACACCGTCAATTCCCAGCTTGTAGAATTGCAGATATTCATTCACTGGATTGCCGGCATAGTCGCTGGCGAGGCGTCTCTGCTCGTTGCGGAAAGTCCATGTATGAACCAGCAGCCCGGCTTTGTGGGCGCGAGTGATCAAGTCATTCGCTACGAGCAGGCTACGGCTGGCCTCACCCGGCCCTGCCAACCCGGCCGCCACGGTGCTGACAATGTAGCGCTTCCATGGGCCGATGCCATTGGCATAGCTTGCAACTTCTTTGAGTCCGGCATCGGTGGTCAGGTAGCCAAAGGTGCGTGCCTGTAGTACCGGGTCGCCCGATGCAGTCCAGTCGTATGGACGATCAAACGGTGCATTGAAGGCAAGTGAACCATCGGCATTAACATCATCTGCGTCGATCAACTGGATGAGCGGCAATGGCGTCATTTTGTGTAATTTTTTCAGACTTGCCTGTTCAAACGACTGGATAAATACCGGCGAACCAATACGGTTCCAGCCTGCTCTGATAAGGTCACTGATCAGGCGTTCTTCAAGCGGCAGGCCTATACGCTGGTGGTAGGTAGGGTGTTTTGTTTCAGGATAGATGCCGATGGTACGCCCTGTTTCTTCAGACTTGCGCTTGGCCAGCGCGATGATTTCTTCGAATGTCGCGATTTCAAATTTGCCATTGAATTGTTGTGGACGCTCAGAAAAGGCCTGTTTGGCATGAACGGTCTTGATTTCGGCCAAAGTAAAATCGGAAGCGAAGAACCCATCTTCCGAAAATCCATCGATAATCGCGGTACGCCTGCGGCTGGAAAATTCCGGATGATCTGCAACATCTGTTGTGTTGATGATGTTAGGTTCGTGACGCGAGATGAGGTATCCGTCTTTGGTTGCGACCAGGTCTGGCTCTATGTAATCCGCACCCAGTTCCACCGCAAGCGCGTAGGACTCCAGGGTGTGCTCAGGCAGGTAGCCTGCAGTGCCCCTATGCCCGATTACGATAGGCCGTGAAGATACGCCAAAGTCGCGCTTGCTCGTTTCTGCCTGTGCAGCAGGTGAAAGCAAAGCAAGCAAAAGTGCAGCGGATACTGCCAGTAATTCAGTTTGATTCATCAGATTCATGATTAGGTCTCCTTGGTGTGTGGAGATTGCAACATAACGTTTTAGCGTTACAGATAAATTACCGGGCTATGAACTTATTGAAATAAATGGGTGCTTATTGAGCATTTCGTCATTCATTACACTTTTAAATCCCTCCTAACCTCCCTTTATTAAAGGGAGGATATCTCTCCGGTCACAGCCATGCAGGTTCCCCACTTTGGCAAAGGGGGGCTAGGGGAGATTTGTTTGCACCTGTGCACAAAGCTGCAATTTTTGTGTCACGGATATGTCACAAATGGGGCATAGGATAAATGCTGGTACGAATCATTTTGTTTGAATGGCGTATCTGCATCGTGCAAATAAATTTGCACATAATCCAATTTTTCAAGAGAGGTTAATATTATGAAACCAGCTTTAAATATTCGCAGTATGTTGGGCATTGGAGTTCTTGCCTGCAGCATTTTTTCAGCAAGTACGGTATCGGCGGAAAGTGCTGACTACTACAACCATGACCGTGATGAGGGCCGTTACTCATTCGCGCTATGGGGTGATTTGCCCTATGCCAAGAATGGAGATGATCCGAAGATTGCAAAATTGATTGACAGCATGAATGCGGAAAATCTGGAATTCACCGTATTCGATGGGGATACCAAGGATGGCAGCTCAGTGTGCATGGATGATTTGATTGGCGCCCAGGCAATCGCACGTTTTAACCAGTTGAAAGCACCGACGGTTTATATCCCCGGCGACAATGAGTGGACTGATTGTCATCGCGTGAATAACGGCGGCTATAACGCGCTTGAGAGGCTCGATTTTATTCGCCGTGTGATGTTTGGCAAGATTGAGAGTTTCGGTCAGCGCACGATGAAACTTTCGCATCAGGGTAATATGGCTGGCGTATATAGCGAGAACACCAGATGGATGAAAAATGGCGTTGTTTTTGTGGGCCTGAATATTCCGGGCAGCAACAATAACAAGGTCAATGCTGGTGCATGCACCAGCTCGAAAAGCGTTCGTACCCAGGCAGAATGTGATGCCGACAATGCAGAGTACACCGATCGAAATGCGCATAACATCGCATGGCTGACAGAATCTTTCAACGTTGCGAAACAGAAGCAGGCCGCCGGATTAATGGTCATCATGCAAGCCGATCCGGGTTTTGATTTGCCTGAAACTGAAACTGTGGATGAACGTCTTTCACCAGATTTCAACGGATACACGTCATTCCTGAATGCGCTGGTCACCGAGACTCAGGCTTTTGGCGGGCAAGTGGTATTGGTGCATGGCGACACTCACTTTTTCAAAATCGACAAGCCGCTATTCAATCAGGCCAATATGCTGAAGAACTTTACCCGTGTAGAGACCTTTGGCAGTCCGAATGCACACTGGGTTAAGGTTACAGTAGATCGTAACAGTGCGAACGTATTTCATTTTGATCCGGTAATTGTTCCAGGAAATTAAGTCCTAACCATTTGCAAACGCCCGAAGGGTGCCGATGTGACCGGTAACTATCGGGCGTTATGTATTGGCGTACGCCCGAAAATAACAGTTGTCCATGTTGGGTTAAGTTGGCGGACTTTGTGATCACTGAGGCATCGCATGCCGCGCAAAAAACCAAGAATAAACAAGCCCGCGGCTAAAGCATACGGGCTTGTGTGTTTTGCTGCGTGGACTTGCTTGGTCAGGCTTGTTCAAACAGCTTTGGGAGGTTCGATCAACTGACCGCGCAAAAGAGCAAGCGGCGACTTGTAGTACAACATGATGTCGTGGAAAGGATCTGTAAGGATTTTGGTCATCCATACCAGGCCGGACAATACATCTTTCAAAAAGAATAGATGTATTGTTCTGAAGAGCAAGCCCGCAACACCGATTGCAAGCCAAATTACACCCGTGTGCCTTACAAAAGAAGCGAAGGATGTATGTGGTTCAAAAAAACCCAGCATGCTTGGGTCGATTAATAACAGTAGTGGCGAGTTAGCCCAAATGGCTATGAGGACCATCTTGCGGCGCAAATTGTAGCCCACTTTGATTGCTTCTTTGTGTTCCTGGGTCGCCCGATTGACTTCATCGTAGCCCAATGGTTCAAAGAAAAAGTGACCGGACTGTCGGGTAGTCATGGAAATTAGCCAGCCTATCAGTCCCGCCACGGCAGGATCTTTGAAGAGAAAAGCATAGGCAACAAGAAAACTGATGGCGCTGATGAAATGCAGAGACTGATTGATACGGCTGTGATGGTAATAACGGTGGTCGTCCCAGCGCTGGATCGCAAGTTGTTTAAAAAATTCAGACATGGTTTAGATTCTCCTTAAGTGGCCATATCAATATAGAACAAAAATATTGCAATTTCGTGACATAAAATATTTCAATGAGGTTAATTTTATGGGTATTTATGAAATTACATATCACAAATATTAAATCGGTTCTTGTGCTGTTGCCTGGCCTGGATGGAACTGAATTATATTTCGGCCCTTGACTGCACCACCTTCCAGACTGGATTACGCCCGTTGTCATCACTTATCCAACGCCTGGCAACAAAGATTAAAATAAACTGCTTCCGCTTGTGAGGTGCCAAATTTCGATCTTTAATCTTACGTGATTCCTGGATTAGCATTTGCATTGCCGCAGTGTAAATTCAATAGCGATTTTCAGAATTTGTATTTCGGATGCCATCACCTATTTTTGATAATTAGATAATTACCTTTTTGGCACAGCATTGCCATTTTTGCAGCACGCGCCCATAGCATTGCAACAGACACTGAACAGACGCATCCATAAAAAGACATACAGGGTTAAATATCAATCAGAGATTTATACAGACGGTTTTTTCAAACCTGTTGCACACGGGAACGGCATGCCGCCAGGGAATTCTTTGCGGACAAACTGCAAGCGCCTCAAGTAGGCGATCGCCAAATTACAGCCGCTACAGACAAACCCCAAAGCGAATTCAGAAGTTGGCAATGGCGGCTGAACGGGATCAACCGAGCACTAAACCCCGGCCAACGCGCCTAATCAGGGAAACGCAGGGATAGTCGGTTCTGCTCCACCGTACATGGATTCAGGATGGTTCCTCTTGACGATCTGTTCGATCTCCTCAATGCGCTGTTTCGGCAAATCGATCATCATCAGGAATTCTCCTGCATCAATGGCTTTCCAATACTGTTTAAGCTGCCGGTTGCCAACGCTACTGCCTACCATACTTGACATCAGGGCACCGAAAAATACACCCGCAAGAGTTGTTGCCAGTATCGTCCCTCCGGCCAGCATCGGCCCACCCGGATACGCCATTGCGACCAGCCCGGACATCAGGCCGGTGAAGCCACCGACAGACACGCCCTGCTCCAGCGCGGGGAAGAAATCGGTTTTTTGAAGGTAGCTCGCCTCTGGTAAATTTCCCATCTCTGTTCCGCGCTTCGCCAGTACATGTATATGACGCTCGTCTATCCTCTCCAGCAGAAGTTCATTGACGATATTCCTGGTCGTTTCGATGTTGGGTATCAAAAAATATATGCGTTTCATGATTGCTCCTCAATCTCAAATTATGTTGCTTGAACCACCCCAAAAGGTGGTGACTTTGGGTGAATCAACGCTGTTTTTTGTGCTATATATCAATCAATTTATTGCTGTAGCACGGGCACTGATTGAACCTCACACAGTGCATAATCGAGCAGCGGTTTTGACAGACTACACCCGAATGGTTGAGACAGGGTACGGATTTTTCAAGGGTAAAATAACACTTGCACAGGTTCATGCTCAAAACTAACTGAAAATAATAATAATCATATTTTTCAGAATGTTAGTTCGCCCTGTTTACTTCCTGCCTGATTGAGGGATAAAACATTGTTCAATCTGTTCTACCGGTCTGTCCAATAAATGGCCAACTGCTTATTTTGCCAGTATCCAGGATGCAATTTGAGTGACAACTTCATGCTCAAGCCCGTTAAAGCCATGGTAGGCAAAAGCTTCACAGGGGTCCCCGCGATTCTCACCTCCCTTCATCGATATCAGCTGCTTTTTCGGTATACCGCCAAGTTTTTCCATCAATGTGGAAATCCCGCTATACGCACAGTGCTTGCAACCGTCTTGTTCATGGTGCACCACCAATACAGGTATATGCAGACTGCCAAGAGGCATGGCCGGTACAGCCCGACTTTTTTCGTCAGAGAGTATTGTCGATGTAAGCACCAGGCCGTCGGGACCGTCTTCCCCCGTAAGCGCCGCGGCAACAAATGCCACGGACTGAGTTCCCCGGCTGGTGCCAATCAACCAAACGGGTATTTTTGCCTGCTCACGTACCCATGCGATAACTGCCTTGACATCCGCCACGTGTTCTGGCGTCTGCCGAAAT
>Ga0315272_10000304_pt1 | contig 24273 bp, 24 predicted proteins | sample C3_middle_MG_FD_203918 | JGI IMG/M metagenome (GOLD analysis project Ga0315272, IMG submission 203918) | Sediment microbial communities from Yellowstone Lake, YNP, Wyoming, USA - C3_middle | ecosystem: Environmental > Aquatic > Freshwater > Lake > Sediment | place: USA: Wyoming | collected...
CCCGGAATCCACCCACTCGTTTAAGAAGGCGGTGATCACCCCGGAAGCGATCAGGATGTAGATCAGCGGCTGATGGAACTGGAGCAGAAAACGGATCAGCGGCCCCTGCCCCTTTTGGGCGGTGATGGCATTGGGACCGAACTCCGCAAGGCGATGCTCCACCGCGAACCGATCAAGCCCTTGCTCCCGATCTGATTCCAGCAGCTCCGCCACTTCGTCGATGGGCAGGTGGTGCCAGTGCCTGGCGATCAAATTCACATCTTCCATGGGTGTCTCCTGTGTGTTCCGGCGGTTCGGCAGCTATCAGCCATCCGCGGTCAAATCCTTAAACTGGGCCAGGCTTTTGCTGCGCTTGAGCTGCCGGGCCAGAGGCAGAACCTCAGGATCGTGAACATGGCAGAGCACCTCTTTCATCTTGCAGAGGATCTGGTGCTCGCCGCAAAACAGCGGCTGATAACGGGCCAACAGCGCTTGCAGATACTCGCGCAGTTCGGCAACCTTACCGTCCGGGGTCGATTCGCTGGGGCATTTGCCCCGCAGCCGTTCAAACAGCAGGGGATCGGCAATGGCGCCCCTCCCCAGCATCAACCCGGCCGCCCCGGTCTCGGCCAGAACCCGTTGCCCGGTGGCCGCAGTGAAGATATCCCCGTTGGCAATAACTGGCAGGGAGGTTTGACGAACAACCTCGGCGGTGATCCCGTGATCCGCCGGGCCGGTGTAAAGCTGCTTCACGGTGCGCGGATGGACCACGAGAAAATCGATGCCGCTGTCGGCAAACAGCGCCAACAGCGAAAAAATCTGGGCCGGATCATCAAAGCCAGAACGCACCTTGACGGAAAAACTGCCCCGAATCTCCTGGCGCAGGCGATCAAGCATCCGCGCCAGGGCCACCGGCTCGCGCAGCAGAGCACCGCCCGCAGTCTGGCTGGTCATCCGGCCATAGGGGCAGCCGAGGTTGATGTTGAGATGTTCGGCCCCCAGCTCCTGCACGGTATTGGCCGCAGCCACCAGGGCCTCGGTGTCGGTGCCGATCAACTGCACCACCAGCGGCACCCCGCCAACAGTGCCGACCACCTCCTGCCGGTCGTTCTCGGTGATATTCTTCTTGGTGCTCGCCTTGACCCGGACAAACTCGGTGAAAACCACATCGGGCCGGACCCGCTCGATAAACAGGGAGCGCAAGGCCCGGTTGGTAAGGCCCTGCATCGGGGCCAGCATCAGGGGCAGGCTCCCCGCCGCCCAGGGCAGTTTGGCGTTATGGCGCTTCTCTGGCATCAACGGTAAACTCCACAGGGTAAAATCCACGAATGAATGTCGGTGCATACCCTGCCGGGGGTCTGGGAGTCAAGACCTGCCTTGTGCGTTGCTGCTTCCTGCCTGACTGAAAGGGGGAAAAGAAAAGGAAAAGAGAGGGTATCCTGCTGCCTGGGGTTAGCGGTCCTCCCGCGCATGCCATAGCCGCAGCACATAGATGATGGATTCCTGAATCTCGTAGCGCATCTCGTAACGCCCAACAAGAATCCGGCGTACCTCGCGCGGCTCGAACTCTTCCAGCCTTTCCCCAATGCGCGGATTCGCCGACAGGCTGGTCGGCGCGGCGGCAAGCGCTTGCACGACCTGCGCAGCCGCGCCCCTGTTCACCGGCGCCAGAAACTCATAGAGCCGCGCCAGATCGGAGAGCGCCTTGCTCGTCCATTTCAGCTCCATCAGTGCGGCAACGGCAACGGGGCATCGGTGCTCAGGCTATCAGCCCACGCCTGCACGGCCTGCTGGTCGATGACCCGGCCAGCGTCCACATCGGCCAGCGCCTCGCGGGTCAGACGGCTGCGCTCCTCTTCCTGGTCGATCCAGGCCGACAGCGCTTGTTTCATGATCCAGCCCCGTGACCGCTCAAGACGAGCGGCCATCTGATCGACCTTCTCGGCCAGCGGCAGTGGAACATGTGCGGTGAGCACCTTGGTTTCTGTCTGTGCCATGACTGATCTCCTATGCGGTTCGGACGCTCCCAAGCCGAGTCGCTTGTCCGGGCTGATCATCTTGAGTGAACGGGAGATGACTATTGATTGCAGCCTCCCTGACGAGTTTCGATTATATTTAAATCATAGTGATTGAAGACGATTTGGTCAACCAGAAAAGATCACTAAGAAAGCCTGTACGGAGATACGGGGTTTGACGATTTTTAAGTCCAACCCGTTTTCTTGATCACCCACCGCCCAACAAAAGCCGGACAACCCCTTATTTTTCAAGTATTGACAATCTGTTAGGCCTATGGGATGTTTTTTGGGAGTCGTGGAGATGCTGACCACAAAATTTCTCGATGGACTAATCACGTTAACCAGGCGATGCCAGCCTAGCATTAAGGAAACCATGTACATCAATATCACCCAAGACCCACCGACCGATGCCTTGGAGATCAAGAAAAAATATCTGCGCATCATCCCGTATCTCCTGGCCCTGGTGCTCTGCGGCATCCTGCTTGCCGTTTTCCAGATTGTTGTGGGTTCAGCCCATGGCGACCTCGTTGAAAATACCGCCCTTGTTCTTTTCGTGGCTCCGGGCCTGGCGTTTTTCTATTTCGCCGAGAAACTCCATGACCATAAAATGCTTTCCGCAAAACAGAAAAAGGAGATTGCGGAACTCTGTCGGCAAGATCACCTTATTGCCGCCTATTGCGCCAAGGTAGCGACGATGGACAGAAAACTTATCAAGGCGGAATATGATGCTTTCAAATCGCGGATTGAAGATTTGTAGACGAAAATAACCTGACCCAAAAAGGAGGTATACCAATGATGCCCTGGTTCTCGGATGGTCCTTTTTTTCACGGTTTTGGTGGAATGTTCATGATCTTTTTCTGGGTCATGCTCCTGCTGATCTGTGTCTCTCTTATGCGGAAAGGCTGTTCACACGGGAGAGAAACGGCAGAGGAGATTTTGAAGAAACGCTATGCGCGGGGCGAAATTTCCCAGGAAGAATTCGTGCGTATGAAGAAAGAGATTGGGGAATGAACGATATTGGCGGCGGACAGCCGTCACGGAACTATCCGCAATGACTTTTGAGGATTGGATGCGTCACCGAGGACTTTCTCCATCGTCGGTGAAAAAATATGAAGGCGCTGTTCGCGGAGCTATGTCGGAGTGGGCCATGGACAACGGCCTTCTCGAAGGCCCGTTAACGTCATTAACCAGCCGTTTTTATTTCGAAAAAATTGCCTTAGAAATTCGCGCACTGCCAATCTACCAGGAGCGAAACGAACGCGGCCACAACATGTACAACAGTGCTTTGTCCAAGTTTGCAGAGTATCTTTCAGAAGGATATGAGAGCGATATCGAGTCAGACATTGACTCCATTCTGGTAACCACTGATGTCGGTGAAACCGAGAAGAGCAATCTGGTTAAATCGAGAATCGGCCAGGGTGCCTTTAGGCAGAAATTGATTGCCTATTGGAATGAATGCGCTGTCACTGGATTTAAAGACATAAATTTGCTCGTCGCGTCGCACATCAAGCCTTGGCACGCATCAAATAGCATTGAACGGATGGACCCGTTCAATGGGCTCCTACTCATTCCGAATTTAGATAAAGCCTTCGACGCAGGCTTTATAACTTTTGACGCAGAAGGGCTTATCAAGATTTCTCCGCTGCTCTCGGAACCAGAAAAACTGGGCATTACCTTACAAATGCGTGTTTTACTCGCGCCGCAACATGCGCCGTTTATGGTTTTTCATCGCACCGTGGTTTTTCGCGCCACATAATATGGCGTCATCTTTGTTTTGTGGGTGCCATGAATGGGCAGGCTTCTCAAAACACCTTGACGATCTGTAATTTATAAAATACAATTATCCATGTTCGAAATCATCCAGAGCGCCACCTTTGCCCGCTGGCTGGTCAATCTGAAAGACCATCAGGCGCGGATGCGTATTCATGCCCGGCTTGACCGGGTGGCCTTGGGCAACTTTGGCGATGCCGAACCCATTGGGGAAGGACTTTCCGAATTACGCATCCACCACGGGCCGGGGTATCGACTGTACTGCATGCAACGCGGCATGCGGGTGGTGGTAATGCTCTGCGGCGGAGACAAAAGCTCACAGGCCCGCGATATCGAACAGGCGAAACGCATCGCTCAAAAGTGGAGGGATTAGACCATGGCTGAAAAATTTACCCGGTACGACACTGCGGAATACCTGAAAACCGACGCGGACATGGCCGCCTACCTTGACGCCTGCTTGCAGGAAGCGGGAGACGACCCGGCCTTCATCGCCCACGCCCTGGGGGTGATTGCCCGCGCCCGTGGCATGACCCAACTGGCGCGGGACACGGGCCTGGCACGGGAAAATCTGTACAAAGCGCTCTCCGCCGAGGGCAACCCGGAATTCGGTACGATCCTGAAGGTGGTCAAGGCCCTGGGTCTGAAGCTGCACGCCGAGCCTGCCTGAGATAAGACTGCCCTGCGAAGGATCGTCACCCAATGCCCCCACCAACCAAACCAGATATGCTGTCCGACGCCCAGCGCGCCCAGGAAAAACGGGCGCAGACTTATCGGGAAAAGGCGCTCAAAATGTATCCCTGGGTCTGCGGCAGGTGCGGGCGCGAGTTCAGCGGCAAAGCGTTGCGCGACCTCACGGTCCACCACAAGGACCACAACCACGAAAACAATCCGCCCGATGGCAGAAACTGGGAGTTGTTGTGCATCTACTGCCACGACAATGAGCATGACCGAGAGAGCGTTGCCGATGCCTATGGCGCGCTAAAACCGGAGGGAAAACAGGAAGCGATTGCCACCTCGAACCCCTTTGCCGCGCTCGGGGCCTTACTCAAGGATAAAAAATGACGAACAACGATGTGTTACGCGGGGTGCGGTATGCCCTGGCTCTCCCCACTGCTGCCATGGCTGAGATATTCAGCATCTCCGGGCAGACGGTTGCCCAGGACAAAATCCTCCATCTTCTGAAAAAAGAAGAGGAAGAAGGCTTTGTCGCCTGCCCTGATACGCTTATGGAAGATTTTTTGCGTGGCCTCATTATCTACAAACGAGGCAGACAGGAAGGCAAACCCGAGCGGCCCACACAATCGGCCGAGCTGCTCACCAACAATTCCATCCTGAAAAAACTCCGCATCGCCCTGATACTCCAGGAAAACGACATGCTCGACATTTTACAGCAGGCTGGCAATCCGGTCTCGAAATCCGAGCTGTCCGCCTTGTTCCGCAAGGCCGGGCATAAAAACTTCAAGGAATGCGGCGACCAGTTTTTGCGGAATTTCCTCAAAGGGTTAGCGCTTCGGTATCGAGAGGGCACCACCCGAAGCCCGGCGTGAGATGTTGTTTTTGAGGGCGAACAGCCTCGATCATCTACCCGCCCAATATCGTCATTCCGGCGAAGGCCGGAGGTAAGCGAGCGGCGCGCGACTCCGATCCAGTCCGCAAGAACTTCTGGACCCCGGCCTTCGCCGGGGTGACGGCGCTTGCTATATCAATTAGTTCTGCAAGAAAACTCTAGCCATCCGCCAGCAACAAACCCGTGTTGCCGCCATCAGCCCCGACCCCCTTGTGGATCACTAGCTGTTTCCCCTCCTGCTGCCCGGCCTGATAGGTGTCGGCATGCACCCGAGGCCCGTTATGCTGCACGGTGCGGAGGCGGGGATAACGCGCCCGGTAGTAGCGGATCAGTCCCGGATCGGAGGCGCAGATCAGACTGCTGTCTGTATTGTCGCCGGTGGTGCGCATGGCCTCCCGGTCCTGGGTTGTGAGCTTTTCCCGAAAACCGTTGAGCACCCCGAGCCAATAGGAATTCTTCTCCCGGCCCAAAGCCCCCGTGCTTTTCCTGTACTCCTGCCAGAGATAGTCCAGCCGCCGGATGAGAAAATGATAGACGTGCCCGGCCACGGCCAGGTTTTCCTTGGCCCCGGTCAGCTCGATCACCCGCAGGGTTTCGGTGCTGGCCGCCTCAAACTGCCGGGCGATGACCACGTTGACATAGAAAAAATCCTTGAGGATCGCGGCAATAAGCCGCTGGTGGGCGGCAATCCGCTTGCCGCCGGGGTTGATGATCAGGTAGTCGTAGTCCGTTGCCGCTTGACGGTCGAGGCGTTCCAGGTTGTACCGGCGCAGGATGGCGTTGGCCTTCTGCATGGCCAGGGCGGCCTCGTGCTCGTTGACGCTCTGGGCCAGGGCAAAAAGCTTCTCCACCTTGGACAGCATGGCTCCAGCCCCCTGGCCCTTCTTGCTGAGCAAGCGCGGGATTGCCCCTTGGGCGGCGCGGAATTCGGGATGCACCCCCAGCCGGTCGCAGACCTCCTGAAAGGCCGGGCCGTGCGGCAACTCATCCCCACGGCCTAGAACCTGCTGGACGTACTGGTGGCTCATCTCGTGCTTTAAAACCTCCAGCACCACATCCCAGGAATGATCCTGGATCAGCCAGGAGGAAAGGCTGAGGGTATCCAGCCCAGGCGACCAGGCTCCGGCCCGGCTCTGGCCTTCGCGGATCTCAAAAAGCGGCAGCCTGAGCTGCACCCGGTACAGCCAGCAGAGATGGCGGTATTCCTGGGCCAACTGCCTGCGCCAGGCCTCCATGAGTTGGTTCTCTTTTTCGCTCACCCGCACTCCCTTCTTGCATCGTTATTCGGCTATTTTTTTTGCAATAGCTCCCCCGCCCTTTACGGGAGGGGGCCGGGGAGTGGGTGAAGATGCCGACCTGCCAGCTCTGCCGACTTCCCCCCATCCTAGCCTTCCCCCGCCAGGGGGGAAGGAATTTACCTACCGCGGTTTTCTAACCAGACAGCCTTTTTTTCCGCTTCAGCCCTTGTACCCGGCATCCACCGGCAGGTCGGCCTGTCGGGCAAAGGCCACGGCCAGTTCGTCGCAGCGCTCATTAAAGGGATTGCCGTTGTGGCCCTTGACCCAGTTGAAGGTGATGTCCAAGCCCTCGATGAGGTCCAGCAACTGGCCCCAGAGATCGGGATTAACCGCAGGCTGCCGATCCGCCTTGACCCAACCCCGTTTCCGCCAGGCCTTGGCCCAGCCCTTGCTGATCCCGTTCACCACATAACTCGAATCGGAATAAAGCACCACCGGCCTGTCGCGATACTCCAGCTCGCGCAGGGCCACGATGCAGCCCATCAACTCCATTCGGTTATTGGTGGTCAACCGGAATCCGCCGCACAGCTCCTTGCGCTGGCCGTTGTAGACCTGCACGATGCCGTAGCCGCCCGGCCCCGGATTGTAGCGGGCGCCGCCGTCGGTGTAGATGCAAACCACGCCGTCGCGAGGGGAGGTATCGCCTGCCTGCGGGGTGGGTTTCGCAGCATTTTTGGCGCTGCCCGGCCCGCCCTGGCCCGAGGTGGGGTTTTTCAGCCAGGCCTCGGCCTCGGCCCGGGTGGCAAAACCCTTGAATCTGGCGCCCTGAAAGCCGATGACCTGGGCCTGGGCCTTGGGCCAGTTATCGTAGATGCCAGGCGCCCGCCCGGCCAGGATTGCGTAGAATTTCTTCGCTGCCATGTCTGGAGTATCCTTGTTTGATCCTCCGGTAATTCCGGGGAAAGTCAGTAAGAAAAACCTTTGTTGCTTTTGTTTCCTTTCTTCTTTTGCGTGCCCAAAAGAAAAAACAAGAAAAAGGCACCCCAACCAGTCCTGGCCCTGCGGGCTTCCCTTACTTCTCGCCGTGGGCGGGACGCTAAAAAACTCGGGCTTTGCCCTCAAACAGTTTTAGCGTTTTTTCCCGCCCCCGCCTGCGAGGCGCGGCAGGACAAATGGGGGGGAGAGATTCCCATTGGCACGCCGCCGAGCACCGGAGAGGCTGCCGGAAAGGGGATTTGCACTGTTTGAGGCGAAGCCGAGTTTGCAAAGCCCCGGCAGCATCAAGGAGCGCAGGGTATCCCGCCTCCGGCGGGACAAGAGACACAGGGTGCCCTTTCTTTGGTTCGTTTCTTTGGGCAAGCAAAAAAATGAACATACTCACGTCTTGCCGCATTCCCCAATTTCAACTATGTTGCCCAAGCAAGAATACACCATCGCCACAAAGCCGCAAATGGCGATGATTTCATTACCCCTCGCATGCAGGTAAGAAAAATGAAACTATTTGTCACGCCCAAGGGCGACCGTTGGCTCTGCGCCGAATGTGAAGAAGACTTTGCCGAGACCATCAGCGAACAGGGCTGGCGGGTGGCCTTTGAAAAAATCGACCCCATGCTCCGCTGCTCTCAATGCAAACATGGCGACATCGAAATCTTTGATTGATCCCGCAGTCATTGAAAAAATTCAAGAAAATATACCTCGAGATCACTAATCGCTGCAATCTTTCCTGTAGCTTCTGTCACCGGAGCGGACGGGCCAAATCCTTCATGCGCCCGGAGGATTTCCGCGCCATCCTTGGCAAAATCGAGGCTCATACCGATCATCTTGCCCTGCATGTGCTGGGCGAGCCCCTGCTGCACCCGGAGCTTGGCGAAATCCTCGCCCTTTGCCAGGCGCATGGCCTCAAGGTCAACCTGACCACCAACGGCACCCTGTTGCACCAGCGTCAGGGACTTTTACTAGCCAGCTCGGCCCTGCGCCAGGTGAACATCTCCCTGCACGGTCTTGCCGAGCTGCCCCATGGCCCGGATCAGGAAACCGCCTTGGCCGGGGTCTTTGCCTTTATCCAGGAGGCCATGCACACCCCTCTCTTCATCAGCCTGCGGCTCTGGAATCTTTCTGCGGCAGAAGGCAACGGCCACAATCAACGCATCCTCAACCGGATCACCGATTTTTTCGCCCTGCCCAAACCCCTTGGCTCCGAGCCAACCCCCGGTCACGGCATCACTTTAGCCCCCAAGGTTTTCCTGAGCCAGAACGCCCGGTTCACCTGGCCCCATGGTCCGGCTCCGGACCTGGGCGATAAGGGCACCTGCCGGGGATTGCGGGATCATGTCGCCATTCTGGTGGATGGCACCGTGGCGCCCTGCTGTCTTGATGCCGAGGCGGACATCCCTCTGGGCAATATCCACGCCCAAGCCCTTGATGAAATCTGCAACAGCCCCCGCGCCGCAGCCATCTGCACCGGCTTTTCCCACCGTCGGCTCACAGAACCCCTCTGCCGCCGCTGCACCTTCCGGCAATCCTTCTAGCCCTTACCTGCCAGCTGGCCGCAGGCCGCGGAGATATCTGCACCCCGGCTCTGCCGGATAAAGGTGTTGAAACCCGCCTCCCGCAGCACTTTCTGAAAGGCCAAGGTCTGCGCCTCGTCCGGGCAAGCATACTTCGTATCCCCGGAGCCGTTGTAGGGCAGCAGATTGATCCGGCCGGGGATGCCTTGCAGCTTTTCCGCCAGCAACCGCGCATCGTCCAGCGAATCGTTGATCCCCTTGAGCATGATGTACTCAAACAAAATCACCTTCTTTTTCCCCAGCGGATACCTGCGGCAGGCGGCGAGCAGCGCTTCCAGCCCGTGGGTTTTGTTCACCGGCATCAGGCTGCTGCGGACCGCATCATCGGCGGCGTGCAGCGACACGGCCAGATTGACCTGGATGTCCCGGCCCAGATCGTCCATTCGCGGCACGATACCGCAGGTGGAGACGGTGATCCGCCGCTGGGAAAAGCCCAGGCCATGGTCATCCATGAGGATTGTCAGCGCGGCCAGCAGATTGTCGTAATTGGCCAGGGGTTCGCCCATGCCCATGAAGACCAGATTGTTGAGCAGCTCTCGCGGCGTGGCCCGGCTGATGCCGTTGGCAACCATGTGGGTCATCACCGCCAGCACCTGACCCACGATCTCGGCGGGACGCAGGTTGCGGGTAAAGCCCTGGCGCCCGGTGAGGCAGAAACCACAGCCCATGGCGCAACCAGCCTGGGAGGAGATGCACAGGGTGTGGCGACCGTCCTCGGGGATGAGTACGCTCTCGATCATGGCTCCGTCCGCGAGCCGAAAGGCGAACTTCTCGGTGCCATCCGCCGATTTTTCCACCGTGGCAGGGGTTAGGCTGCTCATGGTGGCGTGGCGGGCCAGCAGCGCCACCACCTCCCGGCTGATCCCAAACTGGGGAAAATCAAGAACGCCGGGCCGGTGCAACCGGGCAAAAATCTGCCGCCCCCGCTTGGCAGGCAACCCAAGAGTCACGGCATAATCGCTCAGTTGGCTGAGGGTGAGATCGCGCAGATCGGTTTGCCCGCTCCCCGCCGCCTGTTGTGTTGGGTGCATATCCATGCACAACTCTGTAACACATTCCTGGCTCTGTTTCAAAAAATGATGGACTCGCACAAAAAGGAAAAAGGTCAAAGGTCCGTAACACAGGCAACAAAGTGGCGCAGCAATAACAGTCGCCGGCCGCTTTCGCTTCCTGCTGTACTCGCGGCTTTTTTTACGATTTCAACAAAGTATAGCAGGGAAAGCCCGGTCCCAAAAACCCCTTGACGCAGCCAATAAAATAAGTCAAATATACATTTAACTTATTTTAAAAGGAAACTGCGCGTGAGAAAACAACGAAGCGATGGTCAGGAAACACGGCAAAACCTGCTGGAAGCCGCAGGCCAGATCTTTGCCCAAAAAGGCTTCCGAGAAGCAACCATCGCCGAGATCTGCCAGCAGGCAACAGCCAACACCGCCGCGATCAATTACCATTTCGGCAGCAAGGAAGCCCTGTACGTGGAAAGCTGGCGCTATTCCTTCACCCAATCATTAAAGACCTACCCGTTGAATGGGGGAATTCCACCCCAGGCCCCGGCGGAAGAACGGCTACACGGGCGGATCCTTGCGATCATGCGGAGGATCATCGACCCCAAAAGCCATGAATTTGACATCTTCCACAAAGAAATGGCAAGCCCCACCGGCCTCCTGGCCAAAGCCATCCAGGAATCGGTGGAGCCGATCTTCATGGGCCTTGCCGTTCTGATCGGCGAATTGCTGGACAGAGAGCCTTCCGACCACGAAGTGCAGCTTTGCTCCATGAGTATCCGCGCCCAATGTTTTGGCCCGTTGGTGCATGCCCGCCGCCGCAAGTCCGCCCAGAGCCTTCCCCCTACCGGCCTTGAACCCCTGCTCGAAGATGTGGAGCAGCTGGCGGACCATGTCACCCGCTTCAGCCTTGCCGGAATCCGGGCGCTTCGCGACCGGCATACGCAACAGTCAGACAACGAGGTTGGATTATGAAACACCCTGGCAAGAAATCCCTTATCATACTGATAGCCGTGCTTCTTTTCGGCAGCTTGGCAACCTGGCAGTTTACCCGCAACAAAAACAAGGACGCAGCCTACCGGACCGCCGAGCTCAAGCGCGGGGATCTGCTGGTTTCCATCAGCGCCACCGGCACTGTGGAGCCGGAAGAGGTAATTGATGTAGGCGCCCAGGTGGCCGGACGCATCATTGCCTTTGGCACGGACGCCAAGGGCAAAACCGTGGACTATGGCTCCGTGGTTGAGGCAGGCACGGTGCTGGCCCGAATCGACGACTCGCTCTACGCTGCGGACGTGGCCCAGGCCGAGGCCCAACTCCTGTCCAACAAGGCCGGATTGCAGAAGGCCAAGGCTGATTTGAACCAGGCAGAACAAAACTGGAAGCGAGCCCAAGTGCTCGGCTCCTCCCAAGCCTTGGCCCAATCGGCCTACGAATCGTACGAATCGGCGTATAAAACCGCCCTGGCCCAAGTTGCAGTGAGCGAGGCCTCAATCCGCCAAGCCGAGGCGGCGCTCAAGCGCGCTCAACGCAATCTCGGCTACTGCACCATCACCTCGCCGGTCAAGGGCATCATCATCGACCGGAGGGTCAATACCGGCCAGACCGTGGTGGCGAGCCTCAATGCCCCGAGCCTCTTCCTGCTGGCCAAGGATCTCACCCGCATCCAGGTCTGGGTGGCGGTGAACGAAGCGGATATCGGCAGAATCCATCCCGGCCTGCCGATAACCTTCACGGTGGACGCCTTCCCCGGCGAAACCTTTCAGGGCACGGTGGGCAAGATCCGGCTCAATGCCTCCATGACCCAAAACGTGGTGACCTACACGGTGGAAATCACCACCGACAACAGTGACGGCCGGTTGCTGCCGTATCTCACCGCCAACGTCCAATTTCAGTTGCAACAGATAAGCAATGTCCTGCAAACACCCAACGCAGCCCTGCGCTGGAACCCGCCTGCCAAGGAAGGAGCGGCAGAGGGCGGCAAGAAAAAAGAGGGGATGAAAGAAGGCAAAAAACCAGCCGCAGCCCAGGAAGCGGCCAAGGTCAAGAGCGGCGGCATCCTCTGGGTGCTTGACGAAAATCAAAAGCCCCGCAAAATTGAGGCCCAGACCGGGGCCAGCGACGGAATCAATACCGTGGTGGAGAGCGCGGATCTACGCGAAGGGATGCAGGTGATCACCGGGATGCGGATGTCCGAGGCCGGCAAGAACGGGGGGGGCAACCCCTTCACCCCGCAGTTCGCCGCCGGCAAGAAGCCCAAGGGAGACAAGTAGAATCCCATGGAACTCATCACCCTGCGCGGCATTGAAAAAACCTACCAGATGGGCGACATCGCCGTGCCCGTACTGAAAGGCATCTCCCTGGCCATTACGCAGGGGGAACTGGTCGCGCTCACCGGTTCGTCCGGCTCCGGGAAATCCACCCTGATGAACATCCTGGGCTGCCTGGACCGGCCAACCGCCGGCGAATACTGGCTGGACGGCCAGGAGACCTCCACGCTCTCCACCGATGAACGGGCCCTGCTCCGCAACCGTAAGCTGGGCTTCGTCTTCCAGAGCTTCAACCTGCTGGCCAGGACCAGCGCCATTGAGAACGTGGCCATGCCGCTTTCCTACGCAGCCGAGGACTTGAGCGAACGCGAGGCCAGGGACCGGGCCGCCGAGATGCTTGGCAAGGTGGGGCTGGCCGACCGGCTGGACCACCACCCCTCCCAACTTTCCGGCGGTCAGCAGCAGCGGGTGGCCATCGCCAGGGCGCTGATCAATCGCCCGCCGGTGCTCTTTGCCGATGAACCCACCGGCAATCTGGACTCCCGGACCAGCGAAGAGGTGTTGCAGATGTTCGAACGGCTCAACACCGAGGACGGCATCACCATCATTATGGTAACCCACGACCCAAAAGTGGCCGGACATGCCAAGCGGGTGATCCGTCTCGATGACGGGCTGATCCTTGATGACGCGCCCGCCGCAGGCCCCAGCCGGGAATCTACGGAAGGCACGCCATGAGGGTCTACACCACCGCCCGGACCGCCTTTAGGGCCCTACGCCGCAATCCCATGCGGGCCATGCTCACCACCTTAGGGATAGTCATCGGCGTCGGCGCGGTCATCGCCATGATGGAGATCGGCGCGGGTTCCTCGACCGCCCTCAAGAAAACCATCGCCAGCATGGGAGCCAATGTCCTGGTGATCCGGCCCGGCACCGCTTCCAGCGGCGGGGTTTCCTTCGGGGCGGGCACTTCCACCACCCTGACCCCGGAAGACAGCCAGGCCATTCTGCGGGAATGCCCGGCCATCAGCAATGCCACCCCCATGGTCCGCGCCCGGGTTCAGGTGGTGTACGGCAACCGCAACTGGGTTCCCAACGCCATCTACGGCACCACCCCAGCCTATCTTGATGTGCAGGATTGGAACATCCTGGCCGAGGGTGAGCCCTTCAGTGACCGGGATGTTTTGAACGGCAACCGGGTCTGTATCCTGGGCCAAACCCTGGTCCGGGAACTGTTCGAGGGCGCTGACCCCTTAGGCAAGGATATCCGGATCAAAAACATCGCCTTTCGGGTGGTCGGGGTGCTGACCCCCAAGGGCGCCAACATGATGGGCTTTGACCAGGACGACGTCATCCTCGCGCCCTGGACCACCATCAAATACCGGGTCACCGGCGCCAGCGTCTCCACCGGCAACCAGAGCACCGATTCCACTGGCAGCACCTCGGTGAACACCCTGAGCAATCTTTATCCCGCAACCCAAGGCGGTCTCTACCCCGACCGGGCCAGCGTCCAGCAGGCCGACAACCCCATGCCGGTGCGCTTCGAGAATATCGACCAGATCATGGCCGCAGCCAACAGTTCGGCGGAAATACCCCTGGCCATCGAACAGATAACCGGGGTTCTCCGGGAACGGCATCGGATTCGCCCCGATGACCCGGACGATTTCAACATCCGCGACATGGCCGAGCTGACCAAAACCCTCTCCACCACCACCACCCTGATGACCAACCTGCTGCTGGCCGTGGCCATGATCTCGCTGGTGGTGGGCGGAGTGGGGATCATGAATATCATGCTCGTTTCCGTTACCGAGCGCACCCGGGAGATCGGGTTGCGCATGGCTGTCGGCGCCAGGGGCCGCGACATCCTCCGCCAGTTTCTCGTGGAGGCGGTGGTGCTTTGCCTCACCGGCGGGGCCATGGGCATAATCCTCGGCCATGGCGGCTCCCTGCTAGTGAAGCTTCTGCTCCACTGGCCGGTGGAAACCTCGCCTGCGGCCATCGCCGCGGCGGTGCTGGTTTCCGCCGGAGTGGGGATCATCTTCGGATTTTATCCGGCCTGGAAAGCCTCACGCCTTGATCCCATCGAGGCTCTGCGGTATGAATAAAGTAATTGCCCAGCAGCACCACATCTGCGTCGCAGTCTCGCGGTGCTCGCTTAGCTGTCATCGGCCAGCTCATGTGCAACAGCACACTTCGCCGGCCTCTTCCTAGCATCTGCGACAGCAGCGAAGCGGCGCTGCTGAACAATTACTGTTCGGGGTTTATCCTTATTTCCCTGCTTTGAGTTGAACAGTTACTGTATAAAAATAACCGGGCCAACCTCTCGGTCCATCTTAATAAGGAGTAACCCCATGCACCGCATAACCTACCGGACCTCTCTGGCCCTCTGCCTCTGCCTGCCCCTGCTGACCAGCTGTGCGATAGGCCCCGACTTCCTCCGCCCGGAGACCAAAGTTTCCTCCCAGTGGCTGGGGCAGACCCCCGCTTCAGCCGACGCCGAGACCGCGCCCACTGCGGAACACAATCTGGCCCAGTGGTGGACGGTGTTCAACGATCCCCAGCTCACCTCTTTGATAGAACGTGGCATGCAGGCCAATCTTGACCTGCGCATGGCGGGAAGCCGCATCCGCCAAGCCCGCGCCTCCATGGGCATCGCCGGTGCAGACCTCGGCCCGACCGTCAACACCGCCGCATCCCTTACCCGCAGCCGGACTCCGACATCTTCGAGCCGGAGCGAGGTGACGACCGGCAATCTCTACCAGATGGGCTTTGATGCCGGTTGGGAGATAGACCTCTTCGGCGGACTGCGGCGCGGGGTCGAGGCGGCAGGCGCAGACTATGAAGCGGCGGTGGAAAGCCGCAGCGATCTGTTGGTGAGCCTGAGCGCCGAGATTGCCAGCGACTATCTCAATCTCCGCTCCCTGCAACAACGGCTAGCCATTGCCCGAGAAAACCTGAAGGCCCAGGAACACACCACCGACTTAACCCGCCAGCGCTTTGACGTCGGTTTTGCCAGCAAGCTCGATGTGGTGCGGGCGGAAGCGCTGGCCGCCACCACGGCCGGGCAGATCCCGCTGCTTGAGGCGCAGGTAAGGCAAACGATCTACAGCCTCAGCCTGCTGCTAGGCGGCGAACCGTCCGCCCTGCTGGAAGAACTGACCCCGGAGGCGGAGCTTCCCACGGCACAGGCCACGGTGCCTGTGGGTCTGCCTTCGGATCTGCTCCTGCGGAGGCCGGATATCCGCATCGCACTTGCAAAGATTCATGCCGCCACCGCCCGGATCGGCGTAGCCAAGGCCGATCTCTTTCCCAAATTCACCATCTCCGGCGCCTTGGGCTACCAAAACACCACCTCCAATGCCCTCTTCAACCCTGCCCGCAGCTTCTGGTCCCTCGGCCCGGCCCTGAACTGGCCGCTCTTTGACATGGGCCGCACCCGCGCCAATCTCGAACTGAAAAAGGCTGTCCAGGAAGAGGAACTCCTGGCCTATGAACAAACGGTACTCAACGCCCTGCGCGAGGTGGAAAACGCCCTGATCGCCTCGACCAAGGAAGAGGAGCATCGCCGATCAATGGCCCAGGCCGTGGCGGCCAACCGCACCGCCGTAGAGCTGGCCACCGCCCTCTACACCGCGGGGCAGAACGATTTCCTCGCCGTGCTGGATGCCCAGCGCTCCCTCTATGCCGCCGAGGATAGCCTGGCCCAGTCCAGCCGCACCGTGTCCACCAATCTCGTCGCCCTGTACAAGGCCCTGGGCGGCGGTTGGAATACGGAAGAAACACAACCGGCAGCAGCAAACAACGCGGCAGACCTCTGATTTCTTAAACGGTAACCACGCAACATTGAAAATGTTCCCCCTTGGCGCCGTAACTGTCGATCACTGCGATGATTCCCAGTAGCGACTGGGGGTGGCGCAGTTTTTTTATTATTCAGACAGCCAGGGGTTGCCCCCCGGTGTCATCCCTGAACAAAACGAGGTGGCGAAATGCCGCAGTCAGATACTCCGCAAAAGCATACATCTCCGCAGCAGACGGGCCTCTCCGTAAAAGGCAAGCGCCGCTGGCTCTGGCTCATCGCTGTCATTCTGATAGTTGCCGGTCTGATTGTCATCCGACGCATCGTCGCCTCCCATGCCCCGGATACTAAAAGCGCCCGGCCCACTCCGGTGGTTGCCGTCCCGGCACGCAAAGAGGACGTCCCGGTCTATCTGAATGGTCTCGGCTCGGTGGTGCCGATCAATGCAGTCACCGTAAAGAGCAGGGTTGACGGACAACTTTTGGAAGTCCGCTTTACTGAAGGACAGGAGATAACCAAAGGAAGTCTGCTGGCCGTGATCGATTCACGCCCCTTCCAGGTCCAACTGACTCAGGCAGAGGGACAGCAGCTCCGTGATCAAGAATTACTGCGCAATGCAAAGCTTGATCTTGAACGGTACAAAACCCTTTGGGACCAGGATTCGATCCCCAGGCAGCAGCTGGACACCCAGCAGGCCCTGATGCGTCAATATGAAGGCGCGGTCAAGATCGACCAAGGCCAAATCGACAGCGCCAAGCTGAACCTGACTTACTGCCAGATCACGGCGCCGGTCAGCGGGCGGGTGGGGTTGCGCCTGGTGGACCCCGGCAATATGGTGCATGCAACCGATGCCGGCGGTCTGGTGATGATCACCCAGGATCGACCGATCACTGTCGTGTTTCCCTTGCCCGAGGACAGTCTTCCCAAGGTGCTTGCCCGGATGCGCACCCGGGAACCGGTGGCGGTGGAGGCCTGGGACCGGGAGATGAAACAGAAGCTGGCGATGGGCACGCTCCTGACCGTAGATAATCAGATCGATCCTGCCACCGGGACGGTGAAGTTCAAGGCGACTTTCCCCAACAGCGGCAACGAACTGTTCCCCAACCAGTTTGTGAATGCCAAACTCCTGGTGGAAACAAAACGGGAGGCGGTGATCATTCCAGCGGCAGCTGTGCAGAGGGGCCCCCAGGGAGCCTTTGTTTTCCTGTTAACCGCCGACAAGACCGTGGCCATGCGACCGGTCAAGCCCGACGTGACGCAAGGGGACGACATCACCATCGATGAGGGTTTGGCTCCGGGCGACCGGGTGGTTGTGGAAGGCGCGGAACGGCTGCGTGACGGCGGCAAGGTGGAGCCGAAGGATCCGGCAAAAACTGAAGAAGGACGCCCAGGCCGCGCCAAATGAACATCTCCCGCCCCTTTATCCTGCGGCCGGTTGCCACCACCCTGCTGATGATCGCCATCATCCTGGCAGGAGCGGTGGCCTATCGCCAGTTGCCGGTTTCGGCCCTGCCCCAGGTGGATTACCCCACCATCCAGGTGCGGACCCTGTATCCCGGCGCCAGCTCCAATGTGATGGCCACCTCGGTCACGGCTCCGCTTGAGCGGCAGTTCGGCCAGATGCCCGGACTGACCCAGATGACCTCGTCGAGTTCCCACGGCTGTTCGGTCATCATCCTCCAGTTTTCGCTCAACCTTGCCCTTGATGTGGCGGAACAGCAGGTTCAGGCCGCCATCAATGCCTCCGGCAGCCTTCTTCCCAAGGAACTGCCTTCTCCGCCGGTTTACAGCAAGGTCAACCCGGCCGATACGCCGATCATGACCCTGGCCCTCACCTCCGACTCCCTGCCCCTGCCCAAGGTGGAAGATCTGGCCGACACCCGCTTTGCCCAGAAGATTTCCCAGTTGCCTGGGGTCGGCCTGGTCAGCATCAGCGGCGGACAGCGCCCGGCGGTGCGGATTCATGCCAACCCCATGGCCCTGGCGGCCTACGGCCTCACCCTGGAAGATCTCCGCACCGCCCTTGCGGCGGCCAACGTCAACCAGGCCAAGGGAAGCTTCGACGGCCCGCGCCAATCCGCCATCATCAGCGCCAATGATCAGCTTTTTTCCAGCAAGGAATACCAGCGCCTGGTCATCGCCTACAAAAATGGCGCCCCGATCTTTCTCAGGGATGTGGCCGAAGCAGTGGATGACACGGAGAACATCAACCAGGCGGCCTGGATGAACACCTCCCCGGCGGTGATCGTCAACATTCAGCGGCAGCCCGGGGCCAACGTGATCGAGGTGGTGGACCGGATCAAACAGCTGTTGCCGCAGCTTCGCAGTACTTTGCCGAGTTCCGTCAAGGTAACGGTACTCACCGACCGCACCATCACCATCCGCGAGTCGGTCCAGGATGTCCAGTTCGAGCTGCTGCTGGCGGTGGTGCTGGTGGTCCTGGTGATCTTTCTCTTTCTGCGCAACCTGCCGGCCACCACCATCCCCAGCGTGGCGGTGCCGCTCTCCCTGGTGGGAACCTTCGGGGTGATGCACCTTTTGGGATTCAGCCTCAACAACCTCACCCTTATGGCGCTGACCATCTCCACCGGGTTCGTGGTGGACGATGCCATCGTGATGATCGAAAACATCTCCCGCTACGTGGAACAAGGGGAGACCCCGATGGAGGCGGCCCTCAAGGGTTCGCAACAGATCGGTTTCACCATCCTCTCGCTGACCGTGTCGCTGATCGCCGTGCTGATTCCGCTGCTCTTTATGGGAGATGTGGTGGGTCGGCTGTTTAGGGAGTTCGCCGTGACCCTCGGGGTCACCATTCTGATCTCGGCCGTGGTATCGCTGACTCTGACCCCGATGATGTGCGCCCGGATTCTGAAACACGTTCCCGAGGAACGCCAGGGCCGCTTCTACCATGCTTCCCAACGCTTCTTCGACCGGGTGAGCCTCCTACGGACGCTCCCTGCAGTGGGTGCTGCGCCACCAGAAAGCCACTCTGACGGTGGCGGTGGGAACCCTGGTGCTGACGGTGTTGCTCTACCTGCTGATCCCCAAAGGGTTCTTTCCGGTGCAGGATACCGGCGCCATCCAGGGCATCTCCGAGGCCTCCCAGTCCATCTCCTTCACCGCCATGGCTGAACGGCAGCAGGCGCTGGCCAAAGCTATCCTGCAAGATCCGGCGGTGGAGAGTCTCACCTCCTTTATCGGGGTGGACGGCACCAATGCCACCCTCAACAGCGGCCGTATTCTGATCAACTTGAAACCGCTGGCCCAGCGCGATGCCTCGGCAGGCGAGGTGATCCGGCGGCTGCAACCGAAACTGGCTGCGGTAAGCGGGATTATCCTCTATATGCAACCGGTGCAGGATTTGACCGTCGATGCCCGGGTCAGCCGCACCCAGTACCAGTACACCCTGGAGACCCCTTCCAGCGAAGAGCTGGCCACTTGGGGGCCCAAGGTGGTGGAAGCCCTGAAACAGCAGCCTGAGTTGCGGGATGTGGGGAGCGATCAACAGGACCAGGGGTTGCGGGTGATGCTGAACATCGACCGGATCACTGCGGCCCGCTTTGGCCTGACTCCCCAGAATATCGACGACGCCCTGTACGATGCCTTTGGCCAACGCCAGGTTTCCACCATCTTCACCGAACTGAACCAGTACCGGGTGGTCCTGGCGGTCAAGCCGGAATTCGCCCAAAGCCCGCAGGGGCTGAACTCCCTCTATCTCCGGGCTGTAGGCGGCGGCCAGGTGCCGCTCTCCGCCGTTGCCTCGGCCAGCGAAACCCATGGTCCGCTGGTAATCAACCGCCAGGGCCAGTTTCCAGCCGTAACCACCTCATTCAACCTGGCGCCGGGCTCCTCGCTGGGTGATGCGGTTGATGCCATTGAAAAGATTACCCGCAACCTTGGTCTGCCGGACAGCATCAGGGGCACCTTTCAGGGAACCGCCCAAGCCTTTAAATCCTCGCTGGCCAACGAGCCGATCCTGATCCTGGCCGCCCTGATAACCGTCTATCTCGTCCTCGGCATTCTCTACGAAAGCTATATCCACCCGGTTACCATCCTTTCCACCCTGCCCTCGGCCGGGGTGGGGGCAGTGCTCTCGCTGATGCTCTGCGGCCAGGATCTTACCGTCATCGCCATCATCGGCATCATCCTGCTGATCGGCATCGTCAAGAAAAACGGCATCATGATGGTGGACTTCGCCCTGGATGCCGAACGCACCGAAGGCAAGTCGCCGGAAGAGGCGATCTTTCAGGCCTGCCTGCTGCGTTTTCGGCCGATCATGATGACCACCCTGGCCGCGCTGTTAGGGGCGCTGCCCCTGGCCCTGGGAACCGGGGTCGGCTCGGAGTTGCGGCGGCCTCTGGGCATTTCCATCATCGGCGGCCTGGTCATCAGCCAGATTCTGACCCTCTATACCACCCCGGTGATCTACCTCTGGTTTGACCGTCTCGCCCGCCGACGTGGTTTGCAGCGTAAGCCATGACGGAAGACGCATGAGCATTTCTGCCACCTTCATCCGGCGACCGGTCGCCACCACGCTTCTCACCATCGGCCTGGTCCTGGCAGGGGCGATCGCCTTCCGCCTGCTGCCGGTCTCACCGCTGCCCCAGGTGGATTTTCCCACCATCTCTGTCTCCGCAGCCCTGCCCGGCGCCGACCCGCAGACCATGTCCACCTCGGTGGCCGCCCCCCTTGAGCGTCAGTTCGGCCGCATCGCCGGGGTGACCGAGATGACCTCCACCAGTTATCGGGGCATCACCTCCATCACCCTGCAGTTCGACCTTGACCGGAACATCGACGGTGCAGCCCGCGACGTGCAAGCGGCCATCAATGCGGCCAGGGGCGACCTGCCGAGCAACCTCCCCAACAACCCGACCTACCGCAAGGTCAACCCCGCCGATGCCCCTATCCTGGTGCTGTCGTTGACCTCAGAAACGGTGGACACCTCCCAGATGTACGATGCGGCCGCCTCCATCCTGCAACAGAAGCTCTCCCAGGTCCCAGGAGTGGGACAGGTCATCCTGGGAGGGAGTTCCCTGCCTGCGGTCAGGGTGGATCTCAATCCCCTGGCCCTGAACAGATACGGGATCAGCCTGGCGCAGGTGCGGAGCATGCTGGCAACCACCAACGTCAACCGCCCCAAGGGGATGCTTGCCAACAGCACCAGCTCCTGGGAACTGCACGCCAACGATCAGCTCAAAAAGGCCGCCGAATACCGGCCGCTGGTGCTCAGCTATCGCAACGGCGCGGCGGTCAGGCTGACGGATGTGGCCACGGTGAAGGATTCGGTGGAGGATCTGCGGGTTGCGGGGATAGTGAACGGCAAACCGGCGGTGATGGTCATCATTTTCCGGCAGCCAGGGGCCAACATCATTGAGACTGTGGACAGCGTGCGTAGTCTCCTGCCGCAACTGCAGGCAGCCCTGCCGGGCGATGTGGCCCTCTCGGTGGTGGTGGATCGTACCCCGCCGATCCGCGGCTCCCTGCACCATGTGGAAATCTCGCTGCTCCTTTCCGGGCTGCTGGTGATCCTGGTGGTTTTCTGGTTTCTGCGCAACTTCCGGGCCACCCTGATCCCGGCGGTGGCGGTGGCGACCTCCATCATCGGCACCTTCGGGATCATGTACCTGTTCGGCTATTCGCTGGACAACCTCTCTCTGATGGCGCTGACCATCGCCACCGGTTTCGTGGTGGATGACGCCATCGTGGTGCTGGAGAATATCACCCGCTATCGGGAGATGGGGCAAAGTCCGCTGCAGGCTGCACTTACCGGCTCAAAAGAGATCGCATTCACGGTGCTCTCCATGAGCGTGTCGCTGGTGGCGGTCTTCATCCCGATCCTGTTGATGGGCGGGGTGGTGGGTCGCCTGTTCCGAGAGTTTGCCGTCACCCTCTCCGCGGCCATCATGGTCTCGCTGGTGGTGTCGCTGAGCGTCACCCCGATGATGTGCGCCTTTCTGCTGAAGGATGAAAAGGTGAAAGCGCACGGCCGCCTCTATCGCACCAGCGAGCAGTTCTTCAACTGGATGCACAGCACCTACGAACAGACACTGCGCTGGGCTTTGCGGCATACACGCATCATGCTCGGCCTAACCCTGCTGACCGTGGTCCTGACGGTTATTTTGTTCATCCTGGTTCCCAAGGGATTTTTCCCGGAACAGGATACCGGGCGCTTGTCCGGCAGCATTCAGGCCAGTCAGGATATCTCTTTCCAGTCGATGCGAGAAAAGCTCTCCCGGATTATCGATATCGTCCGGAAAGACCCTGAGGTGGAGTTTGTCGCCGGGTTTACCGGCGGTGGCGGCGGCGGTGGTTCTACGGTCAACACCGGACGCATGTTCATCTCCTTAAAACCGTTTGCAGAACGGGAGTCCACGGTTGCCCAGGTGATCGGACGTCTGCGGCCGAAACTGGCCCAGGTGCCCGGCGCCCCGGCGATTCTCCAGCCGGTGCAGGACCTGCGGGTTGGCGGTCGGGTCAGCAGCTCTCTCTACCAGTACACCCTGCAGGGAGAAAACGTGACCGAGCTGAACGCCTGGGGCCTCAAGCTGCTCCAGAAACTGCGGACCGTGCCTGCCCTGGTGGATCTGAACAGCGACCAGCAGAACCGGGGTCTTGAGGCGATGATCAAGATCGATCGTCCCACTGCCGCACGGCTGGGGATCTCCCCGCAACAGATAGACGAAACCCTGTACGATGCCTTTGGCCAGCGGCAGGTTGCCATCACCTACACCCAGCTCAACCAGTACCATGTGGTCATGGAGGTTGCCCCGCAATTCTGGCAGCGACCCAACACCCTGCATGACCTCCAGGTTCCGTCCTCGAGCGGCTCCCTGGTGCCGCTGGATGCCTTCACCTCCTTCCGCCCCGGCGCCAGCGCCCTGGCAGTCAATCACCAAGCGCAGTTCCCGGCAGTGACCATCTCCTTCAACCTGGCTCCGAACACCTCGCTGGGAGATGCGGTCGAAGCCATCCAGAAGGCCACCCGCGAAATCGGTCTGCCAGCGCAGATCAGAGGCAAATTCGCCGGCACAGCCCAAGCATTTCAGGATTCGCTGAACAACCAATCCCTCCTGATTCTCGCTGCCCTGGCAGCAGTTTATATCGTGCTGGGCATCCTCTATGAGAGTTACATCCACCCCCTGACCATCCTCTCAACGCTGCCGTCGGCAGGGGTAGGGGCGGTTGTGGCCTTGATGCTGTTTGGCATTGACCTGAACCTGATCGCCATCATCGGCGTGATTCTCTTGATCGGCATCGTCAAGAAAAACGGCATCATGATGGTGGACTTTGCCATTTCCGTACAGCGGCATGAAGGAAAGAGCGCGGAGGAGGCTATTTTTCAGGCCTGCCTCCTGCGCTTCAGACCGATCATGATGACCACCATGGCGGCGCTTTTCGGGGCACTGCCCCTGGCGTTTGGGATGGGGGTAGGCGCGGAGTTGCGGCGGCCTCTGGGGGTATCCATTGTCGGAGGGCTCATCTTCAGTCAGATGCTGACCCTGTACACCACGCCGGTGGTTTATCTCTACATGGATCGCGTGCGACTCTGGCATGAAGGCAGACGCCGAGCCAAAACCACGGCTACACACTAAAGACTGGAGGAAGAAGTATGGTCCGTTATGCCGTCGCTATTGTCTGCGCTGCTTTGTGCGCATTGCTTGCCGCCTGTTCCGTGGGCCCCGATTACGTCAGGCCGCAGGCGCTGACGGAAATGCCGGACCATTTCAAGGAAACGGAAGGGTGGAAGATTGCCGAGCCAGGAAACAGTCCCCTGCCGGAAATGTGGTGGGAGCTGTATGCTGATCCCCAGCTCAACCAACTTGAGGAGCAGTTACTGGCTGCCAACCAGACCATCCGTCAGGCCGAGGCCCAGTTCCGTCAGGCACAGGCATTGGTGCAGTCGGCCCGGGCCGGTTATTTCCCCAACCTCAGCCTGGGCGCCTCGGCAATCCGCTCCCAGCGCTCCCCCAACGCCCCCGGCGGTGCAGGGGCGGCAGCCGCCGGTCCGACCTGGGATTTCCAGATGCCAGTGGCCCTGCCGTGGGAGATTGATCTGTGGGGCAGGGTTCGTCA
>Ga0315272_10000305_pt1 | contig 24224 bp, 15 predicted proteins | sample C3_middle_MG_FD_203918 | JGI IMG/M metagenome (GOLD analysis project Ga0315272, IMG submission 203918) | Sediment microbial communities from Yellowstone Lake, YNP, Wyoming, USA - C3_middle | ecosystem: Environmental > Aquatic > Freshwater > Lake > Sediment | place: USA: Wyoming | collected...
CCACTCCTTTTCCAATTACTGTTACCGCCTGCCCTTATTGGGGCTGTATCTTTGCATTATCCAAACAGGGATACTCCTGAAGAGAATAGTAAATAAATTTATTATAAATCAAAAGAGAGTAAGATGAAAACAGAAGAAAAAACAAATTGGGCAATTGACTCATCGCACAGTAAAATCGGATTCAGGGTAAAACACCTTATGATATCCAATGTTCTTGGTAATTTCAGGGAATTTGAAGGGAAGATCACGACAGAGGGGAATGATTTTTCAACTGCAGTAATTGCAGTTTCTCTTAGTACAGCTTCTGTGGATACAGAAATAGCTGACCGTGATACACACCTTAAAAGCGCTGATTTCTTTGATGCCGCAAACTTTCCAAAGATCACTTTTACGGGAAGTGCTTTAAAAGACTTCGGTGATGACATGTATGAACTGACAGGTGACCTGGTGATTAAAGGCGTAACGAATAAAGTGGTTCTTTCAGTGGAATTCGGCGGATTAATGGCTGACCCATGGGGAAATATGAAAGCTGGTTTCTCAATAACCGGAAAGATTAACAGGAAGGATTGGGGATTGAACTGGAATGCCGCGCTCGAAGCAGGAGGAGTACTGGTAAGTGAAGAGGTGAAGATAGCGTGTGACATTGAGCTGGTAAAAGCTGCCTGAGTTTTAGTAACAGATCAGTCAGTGATTATGAATCAGGGGAAACGGAGTATTGTTCGTTTCCCTTGTGCTTTTCCTGACCTTTAATTGAATTTTTAAGTGAATATGGAGCAGCAAATACTTAAAAATATCTGCATTTTGTCGTCTAAGCCAGAACTGCATCATACTCTTAATAGTAATACCGGAAATAAAAGCTTATCTTTGAGGAAATTCGTAGTGTGAATTAATTAATGAACCAAATAATTATCTATGGGCAGATCGCAGGAAACATCTAACAAAAAAGAAGTAAAGAATAAAAAGGATAAAAAGAGAAAAGAGAAGGAAAAAAAACGGCTTATCAGAAAAGAGACCGGGAAAAGCAGCTTTGAAGATATGATTGCCTATGTTGACGAATTTGGAAAAATAAGCGCAACACCACCCGATCCAAGCAGAAAGATTGAAATTGAAGTTGATAACATCGAAACCGGAGCCAGAAAGAATATTCCGCCTGTTAAAGCAAGTTATATCAGAAAGGGTGTAGTGACATTCTTTAATGATTCGAAAGGTTTTGGGTTCATACGCGATATGGAAAACAAACAGAGTGTATTTGTTCATGCCAACAATCTGAACGACCAAATCAAGGAGAATAATATTGTTACATTTGAAGTCGGTAAGGGTCCAAAAGGACCGACAGCTCTGAATGTCTCATTATTCAAAGAGTAACGCCCCCCGTTACTTATTAAAAGGAAAAAATTTATTTCTGTTTTATTAGTTTTGCCTGTTATTGGAAAATCTCTCTGATAACAGGTGTATTCAACAGGCTTCGTTGCAGGCTTTTGAGTAAATGACAATAAGATGGCATATAAACTCACAAAAAAAAATAATATTGATCCTATACAGCCAGGGTGCCGGAAGCCAATGTATAATACACTGGAGGAGGCACAGGATATGATCAATTACATCAGGGAGAACAGGGTAGTAAGGGATATCCGCGCGTATAAATGCGATATCTGCGGATTCTGGCACCTTACAAGCAGTTCCGGCTCAAAATAGGATTTTGAGATACTGACATTCAAATTCAGCGGTATATTAGGAATTATCATGCCAGAGTACTCCATTTGGTCTGGTCCTGAGTGTCAAACATGAAACGGGTGTCATCTAAACGGCGAAAAAATAAACAAAATCACTATACCATTGTTCTTATGATAATGATTGACTTGTTATTATATATAAACCTAACCAATTATTTCTCTGATTTGCGAGAAAAATTATTCTCTTTCCTTGCAGTCCAGGCGACTGTATATGAATCCGAAGGCGATATTGGTTATTACTTACTTTTATTATTCAGTTATGAAAAATATTTCCAAAAAGATAGTTTCAACAGTCTTGTTCCTGTTGTTAGGGTTCAAGGCCTTTGCACCGGAGGACGACTCTATCGTTCTTGTGAGGGCAATACCTGTTGAACCGTTTTCGACACTTATTCACGCGATCGGAATGGTAGAGACCCAATATGATACTCTGGCTTATAATCCACTTGAAGAAGCAGTGGGATATTTTCAGATACGACCCATCCGTCTCGAGGACTATAATTCCCGTACCGGTAGCACATACTCAATGAATGACCTTTTCAATTACAGGATTTCCGAGAAGATATTTCTTTACTATGCAGTTGGTATAGGCCCCTATAACTTTGAGCGCATAGCCAAAACATGGAATGGCTCAGGAAAGAGTACACTTTTTTATTGGGAACAGGTTAAGAAATTCCTTTAAGCTAAAGTCGCATCTCAGTTTCTTGCAATTCCATAGTGCCCTGTAAGTATATACTTAAACTGCGAGGGCGATGGAAGCGTTTTTATTGACTGAACCTGTTGAGAGGTATTCATATTGAACTTTTCAGTGAAGGGTTCATATTTCCCTTCCCTTAGAATGAGATTGTCTCCTGTGAGAAAATAGTCGTCGTTGATTATAAAACAGGATGATCCGGTCGTATGTCCTTTCGTCAGCAGCATTTTTACTTTGAGCCCGTCGATTTCAAGAGAGTCATTATCCTCAAAAAGCGTATAGGGGCCATTCTTCCATTTTGGTTTGAAGAATTTTGATTTTCCTGAAATTCCGTTGATCATCTGTTCCTCTTCCCTGCTCATATATATTGTTGCATTCTTAAAAATATTTATTGCACCTATATGATCCCCGTCGGTGCGGGTAAGAAGGATCGCTTTAATCATTTTAGGTTTTATTCCCAGCTTATTCAGTTCCCTTGTGAAGTTTTTCCTGTTGATTCCTGCATCTACCATCAGGTAACTTTTTTCCCCCTTAAAAATATATGCATTCACGAACTGATCCCTTATGCACCATACCGAGTCGTTAATTGTTCCTGTTTCAGCAGGTCTCATAGATTTTACCGAGTGCAGAAAATTAAGATAAAATATGAGTATGCCCGTTGCGAGCAGGATTATAATCAGTCCGGATAAGCGAAGAATGTTTTTCAAAGGAGCTTTCATCAGGTAAAGTTTGTCGGCTAAGATAGAAAAAGACTCACGACGCGCGACTAAGGGCACAGGAAAAAGTAATGAGAAATGAGGAGTGAGGAATAAGTAATATGAAGTAGAAATATGAAAACCTTAATGACAGTGAAAACCATCTATATGGAATTTTATACCGATTGTAAAGCCGGGTATGCTTACTGTTGGTTTACTCTTTTCCGGTGTTTATATATGATCTACTTTCGATATGAATTTATTGACAATCACCTCTTGGTAAAGAGGAAAAAGTAAAAAGGACAGATATTAAAAATTGTTTAAACGAGTTAATTCGTATAGCCATGAAAAGAATGTTTTTTGCAGCATTATTAATTGTAGCATTTAGTAGTGCATCGTTTTCAAGAGAATTTGTTGCAAGTGGGAAAACTTACTCTGCAATGGGAAATTACAAAATTGAGCTGGCCGATAACTCCGTTATGATGAACGGAGAAGAGTTAAAGGCTTATGTGATAAGCTATCAGAACTCTCCGATGGAGGTTAAGGTCGTTGTAAGGCAGGACAAAAAATGCAAAAACTATATTGTACTTTCTGATAAGTTATCTGTACAATATATTTGCAACGGCGATTATTTCGGAGTTCAGAAAATTGAAAAATCGCTTGAGAATAACGGTCTGGCAACATCAGATGCAGCCCTGAACAGAAGCGAGTATTTTCATCAGAAACTTATTGCTCAGGGAAAACAGGGCGAGGTTGAAGCAACACAGCTTATAGCCGCTTATTTCCCGATGCTTATCAAAGACGACCTTACAGCAGTTAAATAAAGGACTGCAATTCTAAAAGCCGTTCGGCTATCCCCTGGTTTCAGGTTTTAATTTAACAACGCAGAGACAGGTTTATGACCTGTCTCTCCTTTTTATGGGCCTGCAGAGCTATTTTATCAGATGCGGCTCCCTGTAGTAAAAGGCAAATCCTCCTTCCACCTTAATGAATCTGCAATCAGTTCTGTCCACGAATTTAGACATGGAAGTCGCTTTAGTTACAATGTAGACAGGTTTATCAATATCTCCGTTAAGCAACCATTCTTTGTTGCTTCGTTCACTATTTTCACCGGGTTTCGACTGAAAATAGAAAAATGGAGCATAACTGTAAAAATCAATGGTCGTTGCGTAGGCATCCTGTCCGGAAATGCTTTTGTAAAAATTTATTGCAGGCGCCTGGGAATATCCTTCTATTTTGGGAACAACCATTTTCAGATATATAAACAGGCAGAAGGCAGTAGAGTAGAAGAGTATTATTATTCCACTGAAAAAATTCCTTCGTTTAATTATAATAACTGACACTATTACAAGAATCATGTACCCGATTCCTGCCAGGAATTCAAAGCCATTCCATTTTACAGGGGCATTAAGACAGGCAATGGCAAAATCATCCTTAATATACGGTATAAGCAAATCCTTAAATCTGACAACCAGTGGGATTCCTGTGAGAATAAGAGAAAATACTGCACCTGTGATTATCAGAATCCAGGTGACATATTTGTGTAATTTTTCCCTGTTATTAATAAGCCCGTAGATATAATAGGCAGCAAGAAATGACAGCGGGAAATATGAGAGCGATGAATAATGCACTATTTTGGTTTTGACAATACTGAATAGTATCATCACAACCCAGAAAAGTATCAGCATCCATTTTAGAAAACCGGAAGACTGCTCACTATTTGATGCTGTTTTTCGCAAAAGGAGGGGTAAGGCAAGAACCGAGACAGGAAAACATCCCAGGAATACCACCACAAAATGATAATAGATTGGTCCGGAATGTCCTGCTACAGGATGTAAAAAAAGATCAGCCTGGTACTTAATAAACTCCTTCAGAAACCAGAATCCGTTATTTATCATTTCAAGCCCAAACCAGAGAGACGAAATTGCCAGACATGAAAGTGCAAAAACAAATATATTCTTCACGCTGGTTATTCGTTTGAATTTCAGTGTTATCCAGTATACAAACGTGGAAAGTCCGGCAACCAGTAAGCCTACAGGCCCTTTTGTGAGAGTAGCCAGTCCAATTGAGATACCTGCAAAGAGAGCATATCCGAATCCCCTGCCATACGTTGTGTCGGTAATACTTTTGTATATAAAGAAGACACCCAGGAAAATAAAGAAATTGAAAAACGGATCGATGATTCCTGATTTGAAATAGAGATGAGGCAGGAATGAACCCATGTATGCCAAAGCCCATATTAATCCGAATTTTTCATCGAAAAGACTCTTTCCTATAAAATATAAAACGAGAAGTGATAGAATGCCTATCACAGCATTCGGAAATCTGGCGGCGAACTCATTGATCCCAAAAACTTTCATGCTTAATGCCTGCATCCAGAAAAAGAGCGGGGGCTTCTCCCAGAATGGATGAAAGTCAATCTGGACACGGCTGAAATTACCAGTTACAAGCATTTCCCGGGCCGATTCTGCAAAATTGATCTCATCCCAGTCAAACAAATGAACCGAACCCAGAAAAGGGATAAAGAAAAATAAAGCTGAGAAAAAAATAAGGTACGGGTAGTATTTCCTGTTCATTTCAGATTAATTGACCAAAAGTTTCCATTTAAAAATTCCTGTCCTGGTAAGAAAGTACAGGAAAGAAACCTGCAACACTCCTAAACCGTATTTAACGCTTCTTCGAAAATTAATACTCGAAGCTTCTTCAAAGTATTTTGTCGGACATGTGACTTCCGCAATTTTAAACTTGTTGTAGAAAATCAATGCAATCATCTCATTATCAAAGATGAAATCGTTTGAATTCTTTTCAAAATCAATCTTCCTGAGTACTTCGGCGGAGTACGCCCTGTAGCCTGTGTGATACTCCGTAAGTTTTTCATTCATAAGGATATTCTGAATCATTGTGAGAAACCTGTTGGATATATATTTATATACTGGCATACCACCGGTGCGTGCGCTTTTTCCTAATATCCTGGAAGCGAAAACCACAGGATATAATCCACTTCCAATTATGCTTACCATGGCGGGGATCAGCTGAGGAGAATACTGATAATCGGGGTGAAGCATTACAATTATATCAGCACCCAGTTCCAGTGCTTTATGGTAGCAGGTTTTCTGATTTCCCCCATAGCCCTTATTTTTCTCATGTTTAATAATATGCTTTATCCCCAGTCGGGTTCCGATCTCTGCAGTGCTGTCGCTGCTGCAATCATCAACAAGGATAATGTCATCGACAAGATCGAAGGGAATCTCCAAAAAAGTCTTTTCAAGAGTCAGAGCTGCATTATAGGCTGGAAGAACTACAATTATTTTCCTGTTCTTATACATATCTTTTTTTATAAAACAGAATTGTGAAAACAAGAATCAGTGCTGCAACAGCAACTGACCTGCTTATCCATGTCTTTTTCTGATTAACTGATGGTGAGGTGTCCGGTATCAGAACTCCGTCATATCTGAAAACCGGATTCAGATAATACATCGTCCCGTCATAGCATTCTACTTCTGTTCTGATATAAGTATCATCTTTTGTGAATAAGCAGGTTGCCGAACCAGTGTCGCTTGCGCTATTCATTTCCGAACCTTCCTGACCAATGAATTTTATTGACCTGACTTTTCTGTTGAATTTCAGAGATATAGTATCATTCCTGACATTGAAGGCAATCAGTTTTGGCAGAAGCTGAATTGCAGTCTTTTTAGCCTCAAAAGATGGATAAGTCACAAAATTAAGTTTTACAGAAATTGATTTGCCAGTCTTGAGGGATCTTAGTACAGAATCGCGGTAAAGTACTGTATTGACCATATTTAAACATACTCCACACTGTTTCTGATCTCTCTGATTATGAGAATCATCATCAGCAATCAGAAACACATGACGGCCGGCTGAAAGAATATTATCGTAATATGAAACGAACTGAAATAAATCATCAAGTATCTCAAAACAATCATAGTTTGCCAGATATTTAAGATCATCATGTGATATAGCATGTCGGAGGATCGGATGAACAATAGCAACCAGCGCAGAAGGATCTTCTTTCAGCCGGTTAATCACATATTGTTTGTTATCAAGCGTCTGGCGGAAGAAATAATCTAACCAGCTTACCTTTTTTGCATTGAGGACCAGATGATGATTTTTATAATACATAAAGCCATGTTCATATGCAGGTACAAACCAGGGATGCCCTTTCTCAAAAGTGTTGATCTTCTGGTAATCGGAAATTCCAACAATATTATATCCAAGGTAAGTGTAAATACTGTCTAAATAACGGGTATTCCGCGGTGTAGCATTCCTGATGTCAGGTATCTTATGCGTATGTGCATGAAAATTAGCTATCTGCCAGGCTGAAGTATCGATATTATGATAAGGGTTGTACAGATAATTTCCATTAAAAGGGTGGGGCTCTACGAAATTGTATTTAAGATTAAGTCCATACTGAATGGCCAGGGCAAGGGTTATCAGCATCAGCGTGATAGAAAGTGCAACCGGAATTTTCATCTTATTAATCGTTATCTTCATTTATATTGATTTAGGGCTTTTTCGTGAACTCTGCTTAAAAGAGCTACTCAAATTTAGACAGAATTATTAAAGAAAACTGTTTTTTGAAATTAAGATGTTAAGCGATTATTAAATAAAAGTGTTATCAATAATAAATAAACGAAATGAAAGTGGATAAAAAACTGAAATATAGTTATAAAATACTCCCTGAAATTTGAACAAGATTATCTAACTTCACGTTAGTCAATTATCATTTAAAGTGCTTTACTTACAATATTTTAGAAAATCTGATTTTTAAAGTTATGGAACAGAATAATCCTATCGGCTGGAAGAAACTAATGGCGGGATATCCCTGGTTCAGGTGTAAGGGCTGTTACCCTATTACAGCATATTCAGAATTTATGCCGCCACCGCGTCTTGGCTGCAAACCGTACAGTAAACCTGATCATCGTATACTTTCCGACGAAGACCCATTTGGCTGGAATATTACCGAACTGGAAGAGGAATATGAGATTAAACCTGGAATAGCGCATGTCGGGCATCAGATAATGGATAACATAGCGAAACTTGGCAAAGGAATTCAGGAGCATTATATCAGCGGTCATGGTGGAGAAAACCTGAAAAATAATCCATACTGGCCTGGGGATCTTTCTTCTGCTGCAGGTACATTGCATCATGAAAGGTTTATTTCATTGCTTCCTTTAATGCTTTCCAGAACACAGGATGATAAGGGAAGAATTATCTGGAGTTTCTTTGGCAACAGCATAGAAGACCCTGAAAGGGTTTTCTGGAAAAGCTTTTTTTCCTCTCCGGGGGTGGAAATGCCTGCCGCCGATGCTGTTACATTCTTTACGGACTTGCTCTCGGAAGCTTATGGTGAGAAAATCTCCGGTGCTGAAGGACTGTTCAATGCAGGGTTCAGAATTATGAAATCAGGAACATTGGCTCTTCCTTCATGGACTGAGAAGTTCGTTGTGAAAGATGATTCGGTATTTTCTGATCTCAGATATCTGCTTACATTCCGGCCATTCAGCGCTTTGCCTGATATAATTAAAAAGAATTATCTGACCGGTTCATTATCTCTTCTTCCATTTCCCGGCAGCCAGGTTTTCTGGGGTATGTCAGGATATAACCATCTTAAGACGCAGCTGCCAATAGCCGGACAGATTCCTTTGCTCAATCTTGTGGCCCGCAACAGGGGGATAGGAGGCCTACGGGTAACTCAGTGCGGTTGGTTCCATGAACCGCATCCCGGGGAGCGCAACATTGTAATGAATGAAAATCTGCTTCATAGTACGTATCACCGCACTCACAGGTGGCAAAAGCTGCACCGGTACCAGGATGAGCTCAATGAAGCCGGACATAAAGTTGGGATTGTGAAGGTTCTGTTTAGTACTGAGCCTGACGCAATGGGATTGTATGACAAGCCGCTGGCTGCAAATTGCCAGTTATGGACTGACAAGTTTGAGCTACTTCTTGACGGTCCGAAGGCTGGAAGGCGAAAAATACTAGAGGTTGAGAAGATCCTTTCTCGCGGAGGCCTTTTTGGATACAGATTCTTTTTTCCGCCCATGCGAATGGGTGAATATGAACTATACCTTCACAGGCCTCTTGTTGCATATATTCCTCTGGGATCCAACGATGCTGTAATCAAAACTGACGCTCTTTATGGATATATCACCGGCTATCATGATGATGACAAACAGATGTGCAGTCCTGTTGAACTATGGCCAAGAATGCAGAAAAGGGAATTGTATTTGTCAGCTCTGAAGGATTTCAATACTGAAAATGATCATTATGCGCACCAGACATCGCTTAATATAATTTCTCTTTTTGAAACCTGGGAAATGAACAGCAGAAAATCGCTCAAAAGAACATTTGCCCAGAATCTTTTAAATATTGCCAAGCATAAAACACTTGAACACTGGCTCGGGGAACTGGATATTCATGCAAAGGAACCTGCTAAGGCGGAAGCTATACGAAAAAATATTGAAAAGATAATAGAAGATAAGTATGATGCCGGGCTTCCTGTGCCTATGACTTTTTCAGAGACCTCTTCAAGACAGTTTGAAGAGAACTGGTGGAATGATATCAGATTTCTGGCCCAGGGAGAATTCATTAATAAGGATAATGCTGACGTGATGCTTGATGAGACAACTCTCTCGCTGGTCAAAAGGCAGCAGAGAGACCTTGAATCGCTTGGCGACTATCTCCTGGGAAGATACCGGACGCTTATCAATAAGATGGGTATGGGAGAGAATGCTTTGGTGGGGGAACTGCCCTTTAAATGGCATACCTTATTTGACTTTATGCAATATGGCGGATGGCTGGCAAATCAGGAAGGCAAGACTTATGAGAGAAACCTTCTTGTGGTTATCCCTGGAAAGAACAGAAAGCAGGCTGTCGTTCTTGGCGACCACTATGATACTGCTTATATGGAAGATATTTATGAGAAGGACAGGGGTGGTTCAGGGGCCAGAATGGCAGCCAGGGGCGCAGACGATAATTATTCTGCGAGTTCAACACTTCTGCAGGCAGCTCCGATTTTTTTAAAACTCTCAAAGGAAGGAAAGCTTGAACGTGATATCTGGCTTATTCATCTTACGGGTGAAGAATTTCCTTCCGACTGTATGGGTGCACGCAACCTCTGCCAGTCGCTTATTGAGAAAAACCTTGTTCTTAAGTCAGATGAGTCCACAAGCCACGATTTATCCGAAACGGAAATAGTAGGAGTGTATGTGATGGATATGATAGGACATAACCGCGACAATGATCAGGATATATTCCAGATCTCGCCTGGGAAAAGCCCTGAATCATTGTTTCTTGCTTATCAGGCACATCTGGCCAATATGTTATGGAACGAGCACACCCATAAATGGAACCGTCAGCCAGGAAGGCTTAACCTGGGAAGCGGAAAAAGAATAAATGCTTCACAGGAAATACCTGATATTGCAAAACATCTGGCTCTGAAAGGGGAGGTGCGAACTCAATATAATCCTTCCAGTTCCATATTCAATACCGACGGACAGATCTTTTCAGATACAGGTGTTCCTGTGGTGTTGTTCATGGAAAACTATGATATAAGCAGAACAGGCTATCATGATACAAAAGATACGCTTGAAAATATAGATCTCGATTACGGATCTGCATTTGCTGCAATTGCTATTGAAACTGTTGCCCGGATAGCATCATTAAAGAAACTGGGATTTTAATATTCCGGTTTTAACAGTTTCAAAATACTTATGCGGTTTATGAATTCAGTTTTATTTTTTGCATCTTAATTTATACTTTTATAGCATCTTCAAAACTCTAAACTTTAAAACTTAATAAGTCCAATTATGGAAATCAAATTCAGATCAGTTCCACAAAAAAGCGATATTAAAAGTGTATACGACATAGTAGAGTCGACTAAATTTTTCTATGATCATGAGGTTGAAATAGCGGCTGAACTTGTTGCAGAAAGACTGAGTGAGGGAGAATCCACAGGATATTTTTTCGTTTTTGCAGAGGTAGACGGAGTTACAGCAGCCTATTCATGCTTTGGCCCTATCACAATGTCCAAAACAAGTTTTGATCTCTACTGGATCGCCACTCATAATGATTTTCGCGGAAAAGGAATTGGGAAGAAGCTTTTAGAGGAGACATGCTCTCAGGCAAGGGCTATGGGATGCAAGATACTTATTGCAGAGACTTCAGGTCTCGAGCATTATGCGCCTACAAGAGCCTTCTATATCAGCAACAAGTTTGACCTTGAAGCCAAGCTAAAGGACTTTTATGCCGAAGGCGACGACAAATTATTCTATACCAAAAGGATAGGTTGATAAAAATTAAGATTTCTCAGATATACTGCTTTACTCTCCGGAATTAAAGCAGAAAATTTTTTATTAAGCATTTGGAATATAAATAGTAGATTCTTCGCTTCGCTCAGAATGACAGTTGTTTATTGGTTTGAGGGAGGAGGAGGTTGGCGGCCCAGCTGCCAACCTCCTCTTCCTCCCTCAATAAAACATTTGTCTGTCATTCTGAGCGTAATGAAGTGAAGCGAAGAATCTCCTTAAGTTTTTACATTTAATTCTTTAAATTACTTCTTAATATCAACTTTTAAAGAGGCTGATTTTAGTCCTTTTGATTCTGCTTTTACGGTAAATGACCCGGATGAACCTTTTTCAGCTGCAACTATAACAAGGCAGAGCCCATTATAAGCTTTCTTCGATTTTGCCTGAAATGAGTCGTGGCTTGTTGCATCACCATTGTCGGTCGCAATTATTTTCCCCGGACCGTCGATGCTGAAGCTGATCTGGCTGCTGCTTTTTGGCACCAGCAATTTGTTTCTGTCTTCAATACTTACGCTGATATAAACCAGGTCCTTACCATCAGCATTGATAATAGTCCTGTCAGCTGAAGCGCTGAGAAAGGCAGGTTTATCTGTTGTACGGACAACATCTTCTGCCCATTTTGCACCGTTCTTATATGCTATAACTTTTAATTCTCCAGGCTTATAGACAACATTGTCCCAGATAAGCCGGTATTCGAATTCCCCCTTTTTCTTTCTTCCCAGAGATGTTCCATTCAGAAATAGCTCTGCCTCGTCGCCCGAAGTATAAACATGAACAGGTGTAACAAGGTCTTTCCTTTCCGGCCAGTTCCAGTGTGGCAGGATATGTGCCATCGGCAGTTCGGGTCTCCACCTCGACTGGTATAAATAGAACCTGTCTTTTTTGAAGCCGGCAAGATCCATTATTCCAAAATAGCTGCTTCGGGAAGGAACCTCTTTCACGCCTTCAGTCTTAAGCAGTTTTATAATTGCGCTATAATCTTCGTCACCAGGCTTCAGCCCTGAAAGATCTCCATAATATGGGGTAGGCTCACCAAGATAATCGAATCCTGTCCACACGAATTCACCCATCGATCCGGGAAATTTATCGAGAAGTGTCCATTGCTGATCGGGAGTTGAAGCCCATGCAGGATATGCTACATCGTAGGAGGTAATCTGGAATATGCCTTTGCCCGGAAGATTATTATTGAGATCACCCTGGGCTATCGGAAAGAAATACTCACCTCTTGAACTTACCGTAGAAGCCGATTCGGTCGAAATCAATCCCAGGTTCTCATTCTCCTTAAAGTCAAAGAATCTCTTATAATCTTTAAGGTGATAATTTATCCCAAAAACATCAAGCGTTTTCTGAAAGCCATTTGTTCCCGATTCGCCATTATCGCATCCGGCTGTAACCGGACGGGTATTATCGACGCTTTTCACGATTGAACGGAGAGCTGTGGCCAGGTATGGATTCCCCTGATCGGGAACCTCATTTCCTATACTCCACATGAAAACGGATGGATGATTCCTGTCGCGTTTTACCATTGCTTTCAGGTCTTCTGAGTTCCATGCATCAAATATAAGGTTGTAATCTTTTGGTTTCTTGCCTATTCTCCAGCAATCAAATGCTTCAACCATGATCAGGAATCCCATTTTGTCGCATAGTTCAACCAGTTCCGGTGCCGGCGGATTATGGCTGGTCCTTATTGCATTGCAGCCCATTTCTTTCAGTATTTCAAGCTGCCGTTCAGCAGCACGTGTGTTGAAGGCAGCACCAAGCGCACCCAGATCATGATGGTTGCATACACCGTTTACCTGTACTCTTCTGCCATTGAGAAAAAATCCGTTGCGGGCAGTAAAATTCAGTGTCCGGAAGCCAAATTCAGCTTCATATCTGTCAGTAATGGTTTTTCCCTGCATAACAATTACTACAGCCTTGTATAACTCAGGACTGTTGATATCCCACAATACCGGGTCCTTAACCGGGATGTCGAAACGGAAATCATGCGAAGACATGCTTCCTATTGTTACGGTTTCAGTAACCGACTCGGCAACTGGCGCCGATCCGGGTTCAAAATGTGAATTTAGTTTATAGACAAGCGTTTTTACACTTACCGGTTCCGCATCATTCAGGTGGCTTTCGACTTCGGCTTCAACGCTGAGCATTCCCCTTTCCTTTTTTATCTCGGGTGTAGTGCAGAACACTCCGTTATTGATTATATGAAGCTGAGATGTCTTTACAAGCCAGACATTCCTGTAGATTCCTGCCCCCGGATACCATCTTGAATCCCAGTTCTTTGTATCGAGACGAACAGCAATAATATTTTCCTTTCCAAAGCTTACATATGGTGTCAGATCAAGGCGGAATGATGTATAACCATAAGGCCATTCTCCGACATATTTTCCGTTGAGCCAGACTTGAGCATTAGCCATTGCTCCATCAAAATCAATATAAATCCGTTTTCCTTTGTCAATATCATCCACACTGAAATGTTTTCTGTACCAGCCAATTCCTTTCCATGGAAGAAGGCCGGTATTATTCTCAAGTGTATCGCTGAATGGTCCTTCTATTGCCCAGTCGTGGGGCAGATCCAAAATTCTCCATGATTTATCGTCGGCTGAAGGCAGCTGTAGGTTTGGCAGTTCTTTATCTGTGGTAGTGGTTTCGCTGTTTGCATTAAAGTATTTCACGAATTTCCAGCCGGTATTGAATGATTCACGCGATCTGGGTGATTCCTGAGCCATTAAGGCATTACCTATGCATATTGTTGCCATGATCAGTAAAACAGTTGAGGTAAATATTTTTTTCATAGGAAGGGATTTAGAATTTCATATAAAAGTAAATAAAAAAGTCTATAAAGTCTATAAAGTCTATAAAGTCTATAAAGTCAAAAGTCAGTTTTTTGTGGTTTTGTAAGGCCACGCCATGGTATGGCCACCAGCATGCTCTTTCCTCGTTATTGGTTTTTGACTTGTTTTACTTTCTGTTTTCGAGATTATTTTCTATTACTTTTATTCTTTATCTTTAAAATTTAATCCTTTTACTATGAATAAACTTTCCGGCCATCTGTTATCTGTTATTTTCTGTTTAGTGGTATTTCTGCCTGTCAATGCTCAGTTTAAGTCTCCGGAGACTATTGTATTCACCCGCCAGGATACTCTCAGAGGTTCCATAACGCCTGAAAGAGCATGGTGGGATCTTACGTATTATCATCTTGATATTGTCGTTAATCCGGCTGACAGCACTATTAAAGGGACGAACACGGTTACTTATAAAGTCCTGAAATCTGGTTCAGTGATGCAGATAGACCTTCAGCCGCCGCTTGAAATAACAGGAGCCGTACAGGATAATGTTTCACTTGATTTTAAGAGGGAAGGAAATGTATACTGGATTAAACTTGCAGGAAACCAACAGGAGGGAAAAATATATTCTGTAGTTATTACATATGGCGGGAGGCCAAAAATATCAACCCGGCCGCCATGGGCCGGCGGTATAACATGGAAAAAGGATAGTAAAGGCCTTCCCTTCATCGCATCAACATGTCAGGGCGATGGAGCCAGTCTGTGGTGGCCATGCAAGGATCATATGTACGATGAGCCTGACAGCATGCTTATAAGCGTGAATGTTCCGGGTAACCTTATGGACGTTTCAAACGGAAGGTTAAGAAGCGTTGTTAAACAAAAAGACAAGACAAAAACTTATAACTGGTTCGTGGCAAACCCGATAAACAATTACGGAGTAAATATTAATATAGGCGATTATGCACATTTCTCTGAAGTATTCAAAGGCGAAAAGGGGAATCTCGATTGTGATTATTATGTTCTGAAAGAAGATCTGGAAAAAGCTAAACTGCAGTTTAAGCAGGTTCCGATGATGCTTGCTGCATTTGAGCACTGGTTTGGGGCATATCCTTTTTATGAGGATGGATACAAACTGGTAGAGGCTCCGTATCTGGGTATGGAACATCAGAGTTCAGTCACCTATGGCAATGGATTTAAAAATGGCTACAGGGGGAGTGATCTTAGCAATACAGGATGGGGCTTGAAATTTGATTTCATAATTATTCATGAATCTGCACATGAGTGGTTTGCAAACAGTATAACCTATGAGGATATAGCCGATATGTGGGTGCATGAGAGTTTTGCCAATTACGCTGAAAGCCTTTATGTGGAATATTATTTCGGCAAAGAAGCCGGCAATGAATATGTGCTTGGAACCCGTCAGAATATTCTGAATGATAAACCGATTACAGGCGCCTACAACGTTAATAATGAAGGCTCAGGTGATATGTATTATAAAGGTGGAAATATGCTTCATACTTTACGTCAGATTGTTAACGACGATGAGAAGTGGTTAAGCATTCTCCGCGGACTTAATAAGGATTTTTATCATCAGGTTGTTAAGGGTTCACAGATCGAACAATACCTGACCGATAAAACAGGCATGAATCTGAAACCAATTTTTGACCAGTATCTCCGTGACGTCAGAATACCTGTATTTGAATATTCAGTTAAGGGGAAAAATCTCATTTACAGATGGAGCAACTGCGTCCGTGGTTTTAATATGCCTCTGAAAATATGGGTATCAGGAAAAGCAATCGATTTAAAACCAAGAACAGGTTTAAATACCCTTCAGCTTGAATCTGAAAATGCAGATATTAAAGTTGATCCGCGGTATTATGCAGCATCCCTGAATATGACAGGAAAATAATGCATTCCGGGTATTTCTTTGCGCTAAACTTAATTCATCGCAAAGAAATATGCCCGGTTATGCATCAGTCCTGAATGATTTATCTTTCAGGGTTTTACAAGTATTGGTTTCCCAAATCCGATTTTTTCGAGCGGCTTAAGTTGTGTTGCAGCATCTCCAACGATTACATAGTACATCTTGTCAGGAAGAATGTATTTATCAGTAATTGCCTTATGTTCTTCAATTGTCATATTCTGAATTACATTCTCTTCCTTCATTATATAATCATCAGGGAATCCGTATTTTGCAATAGACGACAGCATACCCACCAGGGCGCCGTTTGTTTCAAACCTTAAAGCATTTGAAAGGATCATACAATTTTTAATAAACTGAAGATCTTCTTCATCAACACCATTCCGGTATTTTTCCATTTCATCCTTAATAATCTTTACAGATTCAAATGTTGATTTTGATACTACACTTGTCCTTATAAAGAAAGGTGCCTTGGCTTTCATCTCAAGGAAATAGCTTGACGCACCGTATGTGAATCCTTTTTCCTCACGAAGTATCTGGTTCAGGATACTTGTGAATGCTCCTCCCAGCCTGTAGTTTACAAAATCTGCTTTAACGTAGTCAGGATCATTTCTGGACAAAGCAAGATATCCGGCATTGATCACTGACTGGCGGGAACCTGGAATATCAATAAAATAGATCTGCGATTTTTCTGGACCGGCAGGGACGGGATATGAAGCGAAGCTGACATCCTTTGCTTTCCATTCAGACTCCAGTGGTTTCAGAGCCGCAAGTGCCTGTTCTTTTGATACATTGCCGGCTACCAGTACCTTTGTGACTTTCGGGGAGAAGTTCTGATCGTAATAATTCTTCAGGTCAGCAAGACTTATTTTGACAATAGATTCCTTTGTACCTCTGGAGTTGTATCCCAGAATATTATTTGCACCATAGAGTAACCTGGTGATTTGCAGGTTTGCTACACTGGAGGGTTCTGCTTCTGCCTGGAGGATGTTGTTTTTCGTGCGGGTCCGGGCCATTCTGAACTCTGCAGTGTCCCACCGGGGCTCAAGGATCATCTCCTTTATAAGCGCAGTGGTTTTATCAAAATTCCGTGAAAGCGCGCTGGCGTTTATTGTCATTTCTTCACGGCCGGCGTACATGTTCACTGATGAACCGAGGAGTTCAATCTCTTCTTCCAGCTCTTCAGAAGTCTTGTTTTTTGTACCCTGGGGAAGCACGCTGGCAACCATATTGGCAACACCAGGCAGCTCAAGTTTATCCTGGCTAACTCCTCCGTCAATGATCAGACTCATCTCTACCAGGGGCAATTCCTGGTTCTGTATACCGAATACCTGAATTCCGTTGGCAAGGGTTTCTTTCCAGAGAACCGGCACTTTCACTTCCGGCGCTTTGGTGGCAGAAGGTTCGACGGTGCGATCGAATGAAGAAGGTGATTTTTCATATTTTTCATCTTTGGAACCGGCAATCTGAACTTCGCTTGCTTCATTGATATTCTCTTCCTTTACTCCGGCCGGAACAGAATTTTCAGCTATAAGGTCAGTTTTTCCCTTTGGGACGAAACTGGTAACTACATGAGGTTTGTTCTTGATGTATTTCTCATAAACCATTTTCACATCATTAAGGGAAACAGCTTTAATGTTTTCTATGTCTTTCTCAATATAACCCGGATCGTTAAGGAAGGTATTGTAAAAAGCCAGCTGGAACGACCTGCCAAGCACACTGTTGATGCCATCATAAAAGTTCTTTTCACTTGAAGCTTTAACCCTTTCGATGTCCTTTTCTGTGATCCCGTCAGTTTCAAATCGTTTGAATCCCTCGGCAACAGCATCTTCGATTTCCTTGAGCGTTTTGCCTTCATTCGCCCTGATATTTATGGTAAATTCACCTGCAAGCTCGCCAGAGTTATTATATGCCGTGGTTCTTGAAGTCAACTGTTTTTCTTTTACCAGGACTTTGTAAAGAGGAGCTTTCTTCCCGTCAGCAAGGATCTTTGCCAGGAAATCGAGAGCATATGTATCTTTCTGATATGAGGGGGTGACCGGCCATACCATGGTTATCTCAGGCACATTCGCAAAATTATCCTCATGATAGAGCTTTACTGTCTTATCCAGTACCGGGATCTGTGCGGTTCGTTTTGCAACTTCACCGTGGGCTTTTATTTCGCCGAAATATTTGTTAATCATAACCTTGACAGAGTCGGGATCAAAGTCACCGGCCAGAACAAGAGTGGCATTGTTAGGACCATAAAAATGGCCATAATAAGATTTAACATCTTCGAGCGAAGCGCTTTTCAGATCAGCCATTTCACCTATAACTTCCCAGCTGTATGGATGAGTTGAGGGATAGAGGTTCTTGCTTATGACATAATCTGTGAATCCATAGGGTGAATTGTCTTCACCCTGTCTTTTCTCATTTGTGACCACATTCTGTTGCACAGCAAGAGTATGTTGGGTTATGGAATTTATGAAAAAGCCCATCCTGTCAGATTCAAGCCACAGAATTTTCCTGAGCGCGTTTTTTGGGAACACCTCATAATAAGTAGTTATATCACGTGTGGTAAATCCATTATTTGATCCACCCACACCTTCAATGATTTTATCAAATGTCCCTGATGGAACATTTTCTGAGCCCCCGAAAAGGAGATGTTCGAACAAATGTGCAAATCCGGTTTTTCCGGGTACTTCCCTGCTTGAACCGACATGATACATTATTGCATATGAAATCATCGGATCTGAATGGTCGGCATGAAGAATTACCTGCAAACCGTTTGGCATCATATATTTTTCATAATTAATTTTAAGAGTATCTGATTTCGGAGCTTTTGTGCAGGCAAGGCCAAACAATAAAATGCTCAGAAAACCAAAGACCTTTAGAAAGGTGCGGATCTTGTTCATTTTTATAGTTTTAAGTTAATGAAATTGGTTATCAGAGATTAAGATATATCAGGAGATAATATTAAAGCAGATCACTATTCAAATTTAAACAAATTTTTATCCTAATAGTTTCCGGGCTGGTTTTAAGTTGACAATTTTCTTTAACTTTCCTGAATTAATACGCATTCTTTTAAAGCTTCTGATGCTTTTAAATCAGATAAATTGCCCTTTTGTTTTTGCCTGATCTGAAAAAAAACTTAAAAATGAAAAAGACACTGTTGTTCTTAATGCTATGTGGAGCATACTTCACCGTTTCTGCCCAGAAAAGTTCTTTTCTGTCAAATATTTATGATTATCTCGAGAATACAAAAGTTTTTGAATTGAACCAGGAGGAGGGACACACCCCTTTTGTACCATATTTTTCTGTTGATGAGGCTCTGAAAGATAACAAGGCAAATCCAGCCAGTTTTCTTTCCCTGAACGGTACCTGGAAATTTCATTTCTCTGATACTCCTGAAGGAACTCCTCCGGACTTTTTCACTGAAAAATATAATGATACAAAATGGGATACGATCCATGTTCCTTCTAACTGGGAAATGCAGGGTTTTGGTGATCCGCTTTTCAGAAATGTAACTTCTCCTTTTCATCCCAACCCGCCTTTTATCCCAAGGGAATATAATCCTACAGGATCATATCGTAAAACCTTTTTTCTGCCTTCTTCATGGAATGGAAAAGAGATCTTTCTCAGGATGGAAAAGACGGCATCGGCATCTTTTGTATGGATAAACGGGAAAGAGGTTGGTTATAATGAAGGAGCCCAGGAACCTGCAGAATACAATATCACAAAATATCTTAAAACAGGAAAGAACATAATAGCTGTTAATGTCTGTAAATACTCCGATGGCTATTACCTTGAGGGACAAGATTATTGGAGGCTGGCCGGGATATTTGATGATGTATGGCTTTACGCTGCGCCGCAGGCTCATATCTTCGACTGGTCTGCCACGACTGACCTTGATAAGACTTACAATGACGCCAGGCTCGATCTTTCTGTTGTTGTGAAGAATTATTCAGGGATGGATATCAAGGGTCTGACACTTCGGACAACCATGTACGATTCAGGTAAAAAAGCAGTTAAGTCCTTTTCTTCTGATAAATTTACTATCACGGCAAAAGACAGGAAGATCATTAAATTTTCAGAGGAAATAAAAAATCCGGCTAAATGGTCAGCAGAATTTCCAAATCTCTATACTCTTGTTTATGAACTCATAGATCCCTCGGGGAAACTGATTGAAGCGATCAATGGAAGGATAGGTTTCAAGGAAACTGAAATACGAAACCAGGTTTTTTACCTCAATGGTGTTCCTGTCAAACTTAACGGAATCAACAGCCATATGCAGCATCCTGTGCTGGGACATACAATGAACGAAGAAACGATCAGACAGGATATGAGCATATTGAAGCGGTTCAATATCAACTGTGTAAGGACATCTCATTATCCTCCGGTGCGGAAGTATCTTGAGCTGGCAGATGAATATGGAATTTACATTGTTGATGAAACCGGCGACGAAGCACATGCAACAGAATATTTATCAGGGAAAAAAGAGTGGGAGGATATGTACAGGGAAAGAGCACGAAGGATGGTACTCCGTGACAGGAATCACCCGTCTATTCTGTTCTGGAGCGCCGGAAATGAGAGCGGTGAAGGACAGAATATCTGTGCCGTGATTGATGAGGGCAAAAAATATGACAAAACCCGTTCATGGATGTATGGGGGAAACGCATTTTCACACCCCTGTGAAGAGATAATAGGTCCAAGATATCCGAAGGTTTTCGAACTTATCAAAAACGTGTTTCTGGTGCCCGACAGTGTTGATCCGCGGCCATCTTTCCTCGATGAATATCTTGCGGTTACCGGCAATGGCGGCGGCGGACTGGATGAATACTGGGATGCATTCAGAAGATATCCCAGGAGTATGGGCGGGGCAATCTGGGATTTTGTCAGCACAGGTTTGACCGAAAAGATCAAAACTCTCAAAGATGCTTCCGGTAATAACGTCCAGGTAAATGTAATGGGACGGGCAAAACTGGTGCAATCTGCCGATGGAGAGGGAATTGATCTGAACGGCCATGATCAGTGGGTTGAGATTTACAGGGACAATGCACTCGAAATATCAGGTAATCAGCTTACACTCACACTCAGAGTATTTCCCCGGAAGCTGAGCAGTTCGTCCGGGACACTTATAACAAAAGGGAATTATCAATTCGGATTGCATCAGACAGGAAAGGATTCTCTGGAATTCTATCTTACCACCGACAGGAGGCATAAGGTTGCAATAGCACTTCCTGAAAACTGGGAATATAACTGGCACCAGGTATCTGCAAGATACAATGGCTCAGATATTTCCGTTTCAATTGATGAAAAGATCAGTAAAAGTGAACCTGTCTCAGGAAATATCATGAATACACCTTATCCTGTTAATATCGGAAGAAATGCAGAGATCCATGGACAGGAGACTTCCGTTTATATCTGTGATGCAATAATTGATGATGCAGGGATTTTCAGCAAGGCTATTCCTGACGGACTTCTTAAAAACCCTTCAGCTGATCTTAAAAAAAGTGCCTGCCTCTGGCTCGACTTTGAGGAGATGACCACAGGCGGTGACTTTTACAGTTATGGGATTGGAGCCAGAACATACGGTTCAATATGGCCCGACAGGCGTCCGCAACCTGAGATGTGGCAGATAAAAAAATCGGGTCAGCCCGTAGCTGCGTCACTTGTCTCGGCTGAAAAAGGATTGGTAGAGGTTGAGAACAGGTATCTGTTCACGAATCTGAAAGATCTGCAGGCCGAATGGACACTTCAGGGAGACGCCGAAAACCTTCAGAGCGGAACTCTGAATATTAACCTTGAACCACAGAAAAAAACAGTTGTCGCAGTGCCATTCACAAAGCCTTCTATTAAACCCGGAGTTGAGTACCGACTGCTCGTCAGCTTCCGGCAGAAAGAAAAAACTTTGTGGGCCGAAAAAGGTTTTGAGATTGCCTGGGATCAGCTTGATCTGAAATGGTATCAACCTGCTCCTCCGGCATTATCTGCTGCGCAGCTGCCTGTAGCGCTTAATGAGAATAATGACAATGTCACAATTACAGGAAAGGATTTTGAATATAAATTTGACCGTAAGAAGGGAGAGCTTGTTTCAATAAAAGTTAAAGGCAAAGAACTTATCAGGAGAGGAGCAGAGCTGAATGTATGGAGAGCGCCTCTTGCCAATGAGACTGATGAATGGGGCTTCTGGTCGTCGAACAATAAACATATTAAAACCGGGTTTGGGCACACGGCGTCCACTGAATGGTATTCAGCCGGAATTGATAATATGCAGACAATCACTGAGTCATTCAATGCCAGTAAATCCGATGACAACAATGTAGTTGTTGATGTGAGGAAACTGACACTCCTCAGCACACAGAGGGGCGCTTTCATGAATCATTTTATCTATAGCATTGACGGAAGCGGAGTAATGACAGTAAGCCATACAATAGTCCCCGACGGAGATATGCCATCGTGGTTACCTAGGATTGGAATCGACTGGATCCTCGATAAAACACTCTCAGATGTAACCTGGTATGGAAGGGGACCGCAGGAAAACTATCCTGACAGGAAAACAGGCTATAAGGAAGGTATTTATAAATCAACGGTAATCAAAATGTATGAGCCTTATCTGAAACCTCAGGATTATGGTTTGCGGACCGATAACAGGTGGGTGATGATGACTGATGATAATGGAACAGGCCTGGTATTCAGCGGGGATAAGTTATTCAATTTCAGTGCACAGCCTTACTCAACCGAAAACCTTGCGAGAGCTCAGTATACTTATCAGCTTCACCAGTCTGACGGGATAACATTTAATTTCGATTATGCCACCAGCGGCGTCGGCTGCACGGCAGTCTCAGTCTTCAGTGCTTACCAGGTAATGCCGCAGCGATATGATTTCATTATTACAGTTAAACCGGTTTTCAAATAAAATATGAGGCTGATAATGTTTTGTCAGTTGCCGGTAACGCTGAACAAAATTTCAGTTTAGCAGTTATTATGATAATAATTAAAATTATTAAACTGCGAAACTTATGAAAATTGCGATTATAGGAACGGGTTCTGTTGGCAGAACCTTGGCTTCCAGACTGTCAGAACTCGATCATGATGTAATGATCGGTACAAGGAATGTCTCAGATAAGATGGCTGGTAACGAGAAGGATAGTTATGGTAATCCACCTTTCAGAGAGTGGATAAAGACTAATAGTAAGGTTAAACTTGGTACATTTTCAGAGGCAGCATATTTCGGTGACCTTGTCATTAATGCCACGCACGGGAGCAGTTCAGTTAAAGCACTCATTCTCGCCGGGGCAAAGAACCTTGCAGGCAAAGTTATTATCGACATAGCTAACCCGCTCGATTTCAGTAATGGAATGCCGCCAAGTCTTCTCCCCGGGCTTAATAACACTAACTCCCTGGGGGAGGAGATTCAGAAAACCTTTCCTGATGCATTTGTTGTAAAGACTCTGAATACGATGTGGTGCGGACTGATGGTGAATCCTGCCATGATAGGCAAGGGAGATCATATTAATTTCATTTCAGGAAATAATACAGAATCGAAGGCAAAAGTGATGACACTGCTTAATCAGTTTGGATGGAAGGACGAAAATGTGATCGATCTTGGTGATATAACTGCTGCCAGAGCAACCGAATCGTTGCTGCCAATATGGTTAAGAATAATGGGAGTCACAAAAAGCGGGGCTTTCAATTTCAAATTGGTAAAATAGAGGTATTTCCAGATCCCCTCTCTTCAGGCAGCTACCTTTATTCAAATCTTTTTGAAATCACTGAATGTAGAATTGGGATTTTTTAAGGTTCTTTTACATGCACTATTCATTTAGTCTTTAAATATTGTTATCCATTCTTATAACATATTAGCCTGATTTTCATAATTTTATTCACAGTTTAGATTAGGAGATCACTCACTTCGTTACTAATGACAACTTTCTACAACACATTCTTTATTAGATAATTACACTTTTGTAGCCAGCGATGATCTATTAATCTTCTAATAAGAGAAGGAGATCCTTCATTCATCCTTTTCTAATTGTGGGATATTGAGAAATTATCAGGAAGGATGAATTCAGGATGACACCATTTTTGGTGT
>Ga0315272_10000306_pt1 | contig 24223 bp, 28 predicted proteins | sample C3_middle_MG_FD_203918 | JGI IMG/M metagenome (GOLD analysis project Ga0315272, IMG submission 203918) | Sediment microbial communities from Yellowstone Lake, YNP, Wyoming, USA - C3_middle | ecosystem: Environmental > Aquatic > Freshwater > Lake > Sediment | place: USA: Wyoming | collected...
GAAGCCCGAGTACGAGATCTCCTCTATATGTGGGTCTATTATGAGCGGGTAGAGCTTACCGTAGCCGCTCCTGTGCTTCCTCACCAGGTACTCCTCGGCCTCGTCCCTCGGCCTCGAGAGGCCTGTAGCTATCTCGAGAATTCTGTCCTCCCCTACCGGCTCGGGCTCCTCGACTGAGAGCCTCGGGAGGCCGTCCCCTCCCCTGTAGATGATGTACCTAACAGGCCCTATGCTGTACTGGGTCACTATCGACCAGGTAGGAGGTGCCGCCCTGCCCTCATCAGGTCCGGCCGAGCCCTCGGAACGGGCAGGCCTTCCTTCGGGCCTGCCCCTAAGAAAAAACCTCAGGGGCAAAGGGGGGTTCCCCTCAGCCAAGGGACGTCGGCTGGGTGTAGTAGGTAGCGCCGCCGGCGTTGTACGCCACGTAGACCTCAGAGTACGTACCTGGGACCACCCTCACCATGGAGGCCTCGGAGCCCGGCTGTATCACCAACGGCTGAGTGAGGTTGATGTTGTACTTGCCCGTAGAGTTGACCAGGAAGATGCCTGTGACCTGAATGGCCGTTTGCTCATTGTTTACTATCTTCAGGTAAAGTATTGATGAGGTGGAGTTTATGGGCTCGTCCGTCCCCACCACGCTGACCGTTGAGCCCAGGCTCGTGAAGGCCCCGACGCTCCTCTGGAAGTACGAGTATACGAAGAGGCCCCCAACTACTGTAGCGGCTATCAGGATGACCGCGCCCACCAGGTTGGACAGGGACCTCCTACCCCTGGCCCTCACCTCCTCTCACCAACCGAGGTAGAGGCCTGCAGCGTGCTTTTCGATTTCAAGGCAGAAATGCTAATAAGCCCAAACATGACGTCAAGAGAGGGGGCCTCATGGCCAAGTACGAGCCCGTTGAGGACGTAAAGGTCTCGCCTGACACCCCCTTGAGCGAATTGATAGAGCTTTACGGTAAGGAGCACGGGTTCATGGCGGGTCACCTGTGGAGGGCAGCCCAGATACTGGCCGAAGGGCTTAAGGACTCGGAGCTGAGGGTCCTCTCGTTCACGGGCAACCTAATTTCAACTGGGCTCAGGGGTGTTATAACTCAACTGATCAGGGAGAGACTGTTCAACGTAGTCATAACGACCTGTGGGGCCTTAGACCACGATATAGCAAGAGCGACAGGCGGCAAGTACCTTAAGGGCTTCTTCGAGGCTGACGACGTAGACCTGGCAAGACATGATATACACAGGCTGGGCAACGTCTTCATAAGGGTTGAGGACTATGGGCCAAGGGTTGAGAAGTTCGTCAGGGACCTAGTAGCTAGGGCCGTTTCCGAGAGGGAGGAGTGGGGGCTTTACGAGCTGCTGAAGCTCGCTGGGCAGATGATAGAGGACAAGGACAGCTTCCTGAGGGCCGCCTACGAGGCTGACGCTGACGTCTTCGTCCCGGGCTGGGCGGACGGCGCCTTTGGGACTGACCTGTTCTTCGAGAGCCAGAGGGGCCTTGGAGTGAAGATTAACTACTTTAAGGACATGAAGAGGCTGGCCGACCTCTTCTTTGGAACTAAGGGGAAGGCGACAGCGCTGATAATTGGAGGAGGCATAAGCAAGCATCACGCCATCTGGTGGAGCCAATTCAGAGGGGGCCTAGACTACGTCGTTTACATAACTACGGCCGTGGAGTGGGACGGCTCGCTCAGCGGAGCCATGACTAGAGAGGCGATAACTTGGGGCAAGGTAAAGCCCACGGCTAAGCACGTAACAGTGTACGGGGACGCAACCATTATCCTGCCGCTCCTTGCAGCTTACCTCTTAAAGCATAAAGGTTAATATTTATATTAAAGTTGATAGGTTAGCGTCTGTCTTCATAACTCCTTAAAAATGCTTATAAGTTTATCAGTTCCTCTTAACCAGAGCCTGAGGTCTCTTATGGGCCTAGAGGTAAGGTGAAAGGGGAGGGCCATTGGCACAGGAGCAGGAGAGCAAGCCCAGGGAGAGATTCGCTGAGATCAGCGTCGCTGAGTTCTTCTCCAAGAACAAGGAGCTGGCAGGCTTCTCAAACCCCACTAGGGCGCTCTACCAGACCGTGAGGGAGCTTGTTGAGAACGCACTTGACGCCACGGACTCCCACGGAATACTCCCTGACATCAAGGTATACATAAGGGAGGTGGAGCCAGAGACCGAGGACAGGCCTGCTCGGTACGAGGTAACGGTTGAAGACAATGGCATAGGCGTGCCTAAGACTGTGATGGCTCAGGCCTTCGGCAAGGTCCTCTTCAGCAGCAAGTACGTTATCAGGCAGGCTAGAGGCATGTATGGCCTAGGCGTGAAGGCCGTCACCTTGTACGCCCAGACCACGACGGGCAGGCCCTTGTTCGTTGTGAGCTCCCAGGAGAACAGCGAGTACGTCTATTACCAGAAGGTAAAGATTGATGTCAAGAGAAACGAACCCCTGGTGACAGAGGACGGACAGTTCCTCAAGAGGAGCTCATGGCATGGCACTGTAGTCAGCGCCTTTGTTGAGGGCGATTGGCAGAGGGCTAAGCCTAAGATTATAGAGTACATAAGGAGGACCGCTGTCGTTGCGCCTTATGCAGAGATATGGCTCGTAACCCCTGAAAACGAGATCTACTTCTTCCCGAGAGCCACCAAGAAGATGCCCAAACCGCCAAGGGAGGCGAAGCCCCACCCCCACGGGGTTGACCTAGAGCAAGTGAAGGTCCTGCTCGAGAACACTAAGGCTGAGAACCTTCTTGACTTCCTGAAGGAGGAGTTCCAGGGCATAGGCGACAAGACCGCCATGGAGTTCCTCAGGTCTGTTGGCCTCAGGCCAGACATGAGCCCAAAGACCCTCCTCCGCAAGGACAGGGCTAAAGAACTCGAGGAGTTCGTAACTAAGCTCAGGACCTTCAAGGGCTTCAGGGGTCCCAGGAGCGACTACCTAAGCCCCATAGGCGAGGAGCTAATAGAGCTAGGCCTGACAAGGATGTTCAAGCCTGAGTGGGTTAAGGCCGTCACGAGGCCGGCCAGGGCCTATCAGGGGCACCCCTTTATAGTAGAGGTGGGGATAGCCTTTGGCGGCTCCATAGAGCCCCAGGAGGAGCCCATACTTCTGAGGTTCGCGAACAAGATACCCCTACTCTATGAGGAGAGGGAGGACGTTTCGTACAAGGTAGTGACCTCTGTGGACTGGTCCAGGTATGGCGTCCAGGAGCCTTACCAGTTAGCGGTGCTTGTTCACGTGGCCAGCACCAAGGTACCTTACAAGGGGGTCGGCAAGGAGAGCATAAGCGACGTACCTGAGCTCGAGTCCGAGATAAGGAACGCTGTCCTTGAGGTTGCCAGGAGCCTCAGGCTTTACATATCAAGGAAGCAGAGGGAGGAGATGGTCAAGGAGAAGCTTGTCACTATAGCGAAGTACATACCTGAGGTTGCCAGGAGCCTCGCGATCCTCTCGCTGCCGCCGGAGAAGCTTGACAAGCAGTACAGGGAGCTGGAGGCCAGAATCCGTGAGCTACTTATAAGCAGCGTCTCCTCGTCGGTTGAGATGCCCAAGATAGACGGTCGGAGGGCAGACCCCAGGGCCCTCGTGGAGGCTATAATCAAGGGCATTGAAATTGAGGAGGTGAGGTGATGTGCCTGAGGCCTATCAGGACAAGATAGACTTAGAGGCGAGGAAGCGCGGAATAAACATAATGAACAGCGCCTTCAGTAAGCTGTTAGAGAGCCTTGAAAGCGGCGAGGAGCTGAAGCTCGTCATACCTAAGAGGACGCTTACAAACACCATCTTTGACCCTGAAAAGGGTATACTGAAGCTTGGCGTCTCCAAGCTCGAGCGCAGATTTCTTGATATGAATGAAGCCAGGAGGTTCATGCAAACGCTTGTCATGGCCTCTATAATCTACAAGGCCCTGATCGAAAACGAGTACCCCACTATAAGGGACCTCTACTACAGGGGCAAGCATACAATAGTCTACAGGGACCTTGAAGGAAAACAACACGAGGAGAATACCTGGGACGAGCAGGCCGAGAGCGACGCGGTCCTGAGGGACCTTGAGGTCATGCTTGGGCTCCTCAGGGAGGACCTCATGATACTAAGCAAGGAGAAGGGCAAGGTGGTTGGCAACATGAGGATAAGGAGCGGCAACGACATTATAGACCTGTCAAAGCTAGGCCATGGAGCCTACGCAATAGAGTCGACGCCAGATCTAATAGAGTTCCTGGACGTTGACGCTGAGTTCGTCCTAGTGGTTGAGAAGGACGCGGTCTTCCAGCAGCTCCACAGGGTCGGCTTCTGGCAGAAGTACAAGTCTATACTCGTCACAGGCGCAGGGCAGCCTGACAGGGCCACGAGGAGGTTCGTGAGGAGACTCAACGAGGAGCTTGGGCTCCCGGTTTACGTGCTTACCGACAGTGACCCCTACGGGTGGTATATATACAGCGTGTTCAAGGTGGGAAGCATACAGCTCAGCTATGAGAGCGAGAGGCTAGCGACTCCGAAGGCCAAGTTCCTCGGGGTCTCGATGAGCGACATCTTCGGCTACGGCCGTAAGAAGCCCTACCTAACTGATGAGGAGAGGAGGAACTACATAATTAAGGCGAAGGAGCTTGACATAAGGAGGGCAAAGGAGCTCATGAAATACTCATGGTTCCAGACCAACCTCTGGAAGAGGGAGATCGACATGTTCCTGGACAAGAAGGCGAAGCTTGAGATAGAGGCCCTGGCCAGTAAGGGGCTCAGGTTCCTGGCGTTCCAGTACCTGCCTGAGAAGATTCAGACGCACGACTGGATAGAGTGAGCTCTTAGCCCTGCACAGGAGCTATGTAGATAAGTATCTGCTCAGGCCCTGATGAGCTAACGCTGATCTTGAGCGGGTAGTCCGTCGCGTACTCTATTGTAATGCTCTCAGCAAGGCCCACTATGGGCTTCAGTGATGAGTAGAGGGACTTCGCGCTGTAAGAGGCCCTGGTCTCGCTCTCAACGCTTATCTCCTGAAGCGGTGAGCCGGCCTTCATGGTCCACGTGTACTCCTTTTCCTCGGCAGAAGACCTGACTATGAGGGAGTCCTCTTTCGCTATCAGCTCAACTATGTCGCCGACTGTCTTGACGTCAGCTATCAGCACGGCCAGGTCGTCAGCAGTCATAACTATCCTTGCCGTAGGCCTTAGTTCGATCTCCCTTATCTCGGCCTCCGAGGTCTCCATGGCCGTCACAGTGAACGACCTGCTGAATGAAGTCTTCTTGTCCTGAAGCTCTACGGAGAGGCCCGTGAAGCCGCTCTCATAATGTAATATCACAGCGTCGTTCCTTGTGGCCCTTCTCGCAACCTTGTACAGCTCGCTTGCGCTGAAGTTAAGGCCTACATTACCGTCAACGGTGTATTCGTCAAAGGCGCTGGGCTCGAACTTAAACAGGCCAAGCACGGTCTTGTCAGGGCTGAAGGCCCACAGAATTGCGCCCTCCTGTGCGGCCTTTAACGTGGCTTCGTCGCTTATCTTCGCTATGGCCTGGGCGATCCTCTTGAAGTCGGTGCCCCGAGGGTAAAGCGCCCTAAATGATACCAATTGGGCTCCCCAGACCTTCTTATATCTTGAGGAGGTTTAAAATGCGGTTGAGAGTTAGTAGACGTAAGCTATCACTATGCCTCCCAGGTGCTTTTGGATGGCCTCCTTGTGAGTCATGACGCCTTGGCTGGTCGATAGTATCAGGAATCCCAGGTCCCTGCTAGCTAGGTAGCGCCTCAGGTGCTCAGGTAGCTTGAGCAGCTCCCTGTAGGTCACTGGCATCCTAGGCTTAACGGCCCCCACCTTGTTTATGTGGCCCAGCAAGGTGACCCTGAGCTTTCCCCACCTTCCGTCATCTATGTATTCAAAGTCCCCTATGTAGCCCTCGCGCTGAAGTACCCTCAGAACTGCAGCGGTTAGCTTAGAGGCCGGCATCAGGATGACCTCCTTATGCCCCCTGACCTCAGCGTTGTATATCGCGGAGAGGTGCGCCGCCAACAGGTCATGAACCATGTCAATCACCTCACGAGTACTTCGTGAACCCCAGCTCGGCCGCTATCTCCCTGAAGCACTGGCGACAGAGGTAGAGCCCGTACTTCTGTATGACTGCATCCCTTGTGCCGCACCTCTGGCACCTCTGGGCCCCGCGGCCCATAGTCTTGGGCTTAGGTGGCCTTATCTTACCCATATCACTCACCTCACACTATCGTGACCCCGAACTCCCTGTTGAGCAGCACCATGGTCTCCTCCGGACGGACCCTGTGCCTTAAAGGTATTCTTGAGCGGGCACGCCTACGCCTCTCGACCCTGAAGCCAGGCCTTTCCACGGTCAAACACACGTCCATCCCCACTATGCCTATCTCTGGGTCGTACTTGGCGCCTGGTAACAGAATGTACTCAGGTATGCCAAAGCAGACGTTACCGTGACGATCTATGCTAGAGGCCTTTACCCTGCGGCCTACCGCCTCAAGGGCCCTCTTTAGGAATTCCATGGCCCTCTCCTTCCTTAAGGTCACCATCACAGCTATGTTATCCCCTCTGTGAATTCCAAAGGCCCTTATGGTCTTCTTGGCCTTCCTCATGACGGGCCTTTGTCCCGTCAGCTGCTCTAGCAGGGCCTGCACCTTGGCCAGCTTCTCCCCGCCCTGCCCAAGGGCTATATTAACGGTGACCTTGGTTATCCTTGGCCTCCTCATCGGGTTCTCGTCCCATTCCTTCAACACCCTGTTGATTACCTCCTCGCTCAGGGTGACGGACAAGGTCTCACCCCGTTATAGTTATGAGAGGCTTGTCCCTGCCGACCACGTAAACGTAGCTCAGCGACGTCTCGAACTTATTGCCAGCTGGGTCCTCTAAGGCTACGATGCTCCTCTCCCAACCCCATCCCCTTGTCACTGAGACTATCTTTCCATACCTTCCCATGTTCCTTCCCCACACGACCAAGGCCAGATTGCCTACCTTGAACTCCACATGGTCCTTGACCTGTGAGCCTGGTATCGAAAGCAGAAGGCTATCAAGGGGTCTGTAAGGCAACTGACCGCCCTTCTTAGGATCCTCGACCCTTATCAGGACGTTTCTGCCGCCGCTGAGGTGAAGCTCGAAGTGACCGCCCTTGACCGTTGTGACCCCCTCTACCCTCACCAACTTCAAGCTGGCCTCCTCCTTAGGTATCTCTACTAGACGCAGGGTCCCTCTGGGATCTGGGAGAACCCTGTAGTAGGCCCCTATCTTCGGTATCTCAATAACGTCCATTATTCCAACGGGCCACTTATAATTCTTGACATACTTACCGTCAACCTTCACCTCACCCTGTGCTATGATCTTCCTGGCCTCCCTGTTGTTCTCAGCGAGCTTTAGGAGGTCCCTAACAACTAGCAGGAGCGGAAGGCTGCGATCTGACGGGTGTGGACCTGGACTTGGTTTGACCGTCCATGGCCTCTCCTTCCTCGGGATCCTCTGAACCGAAGGCGCTGCAAGGGCCTTCATATGTCTCGAGCCGCCCATCCTAGCCATTACTTACCACCCTCCTGCTGAGCGCCCTGTTGCTGGGTCTGTAGTGCCTCTACCCTACCCCCACGGCGCTCTATTATTCTTCTCCGCCACTTGTCCTTCAGGTTAAGGTCGAGAATTAGAAGATTCCAGGGCCTGAACTTCACAAGGACCTCGGTACCATCGGCCTTCTTCCTAGTTATGCCTTCGACCTTAACCCAGAGCCCCTTTAGGTCAACCTCTACCACCTTGCCGGTCTTACCCTTATGGTCCCCTTTCATTATCATGACTCTGTCCCCGACCACGACCGGCAGCGACCTAATTCCTAGCTTGTCCCTGAGCTCCCTGCTCAAGTGCGCCGAGACCAGCTTATGTCTTAGGTGCAGAGGCGCGTTGTAAAAGGCCTTCCGCTGGACCTTTGGTTTAGGGCTCGCCAAGGCCCTCACCTCATATTATTATGGTTGCTAACTTCGCTATAGACGGCCACCTCTCGGCGGCCTCCCTTGCTACGGGTCCCCTTATTTCAGTTCCCTTAGGCGTGCCGTCCTGGTTTATGAGAACCACTGCATTGTCATCAAACGAGACCCAGCTGCCGTCAGGCCTGCGGTAAGGCCTCTTCTGCCTTATAACAACGGCATAGCTTATCTGCTTCCTTATCTGCGGCGTGCCCTTCTTGACGGTAACTATCACGAGGTCCCCTGGGCCTGCTGCGGCAAGCCTTCTCACCCTGGTCTTGACGCCAGGTACGTCAATTATCATGGCCTCCTTAGCCCCGCTGTTGTCCGCAACGTCCACATAGCTACCTACCTGAACGCCTGTGCTGACCCCCAAGCGAGACAACACCGCGGAGAACTTCTGTCTCTTGACCATTCCTTCACACCTCCACCTTGCCAAGCAGGACGAACTTTACGGTCTTCGACAGCGGCCTGGTCTCGCCGATTATGACCTTATCCCCTACCTTTACACTTATGCACGGCGGGACGTGAACGTGCTTACGCGTCCTCCTCCACTCATACCTCTTGTACTTACTGTCGTAGTGAAGGTAGTCGTGCCTCACAACAGCGGTCTTGTTCGCCTTCAGCTTCTCAACCACTCCCTCCAGAAGAACACCCCTGACCCTGAGGCTCCCATGCCAAGGACAGTTAGGATCATCACAAGTAGTCGTAGGCGGCTTCACGCCAGGTATCTGAAGCGCCTTAACCTTACTAGGCGCTGGCATTTAGTGCCCCTCGCGTCCTCAGCCCTCGTTAGCTAAAGGAGTTATAAGGCTGTCGGAACAGGGTTCAAGAACGCCTGGCCCTGCTCTCAGGCCTGTTGATTACCCTGAAGCCCTCTAGCAGGACTATCCTTCCGTTATCAAGCTCTAGGGCCAGTAGTGCGCCCTCCTTGAGGACCTTGACCTCCCTTGGTCTTCCATTCTTAACGGTTCTCAGCGTTATTGTGCGAGAGGTCTCCCAGGTTATTACGCCTTCTAGGCCTTCTACTGTTGGGTCAGGGTGCCTTACAACTCTAGCCCTAAGCCCTATGAGAACCCTTCTCTCAATATTTCTTTCGTCTATCTTCACCTGGCTTCACTCTTAGCGGCCTGCTGAGAAGCCGTCTTCTCGCGCATTATTGTCAATATTCTCGCTATGTTCTTTCTAACCTCTCTTACTCTCGCGGGAGACTCAAGGGCTCCTGCCGCTGCCTTCTGTCTTAGCGTCACCAGCTCCCTCCTCTGGTCTTCTAATAACTTCCTGAGCTCAGCTAGCTCCTTACCCCTGAGCTCGTCAGCGCGCAGCTTATACTTAGGCACCCTTAGCTTCACCTCCTGCCGGCTCCTCTACGGCACCCGCTACCTGGGCGCCGGAGGTGATCTCCTCGAGCTCCTTTATAGCGGCTTCGGCCTCCTCCTTGGGCTTTACCTTAATGTGGGGCTCTGCGGCCTCAGGCTTTACTATGCGTACCTCGACACCTATTATTCCGAGAGGCAGCCTGGCATAGGCTATAGCTCTATCCGTGTAAAGGTCAACCGCGTGACCGGTCTTTATGACCTTACCCATGTGATACTTCTCAAACCTGGCCCTCTCCCTCGTCAGCTTACCGCTTATAATCACCTCTACCCCTGCGGCCCCCGCCTCCATGACCCTCCTCATAGTAGCCATGGCGACCCTCCTGAAATGGTAGCCCATCTCCAGCGCCCTCGCTATCCTGAAGGCCTGGACCCTCGCGTTAAGCTCCATGTTGTCAGGCTGGCTGACGCTTATCTGAACGTTCTCAAGTCCGAAGATCTTCTGGAACACTGCCTGTAACTTCCTTATCGTGGCGCCTCTTCTGCCTATGATAAGGGCAGGCCTCTCAGCAAATATGTGAACCCTTGTGCCTAGGCCGCTCTGGACTATCTGGAGGCCTGCGTAGCCGGCTGTGTAGAAGTTCTGCGCCAAATACTCATCAAGCTTAACCCTGATGAGCCCCTGCCTGAGGAAGTAATTCTTTATCCTCGACAAGGCTAACCCCTCTCCTCCACCACGACCTCCACGTGCGACCTGGTCTTCCTAATTATGTCGGCCCTCCCAAAGGCCCTCGGGTAAAGCCTCTTAAGGGTCAAGCCCTTGTGAACCCCCACGTGGACTATGTAAAGCTTCTCAACGTCTAGGTTCTTGTTCTCAGCGTTGTTGGCGGCGTTCTCAAGTAACTTTAACATGTAACTGGCGGCCTTGACTGGGTACTTGCCAATAGGCCACCCCCACCTGTCCGCGAGTCCCCTCTTGTGGGGCACCTTCTTGCTGGCACTCCTGAACGGGACCGGTTCCTTCAACTCTATGACGGACCTCAGGTACTTCTCAGCGTCAAGCAGTCTCATGCCCTTTATGGCCCTCGCTACCTCTGTCATCACCTTAGGGTGAACGGGGATGTCCCACGCCATAGCCTTAGCAGCCCGAGCTTCATCAGCGGGCCTGTAAGAGTACACCCAGTTCGGCATCTTGATCACCCTTTAGCGGCTATGTGGAGGCTGCTCTTAGAGGCCTTGAGCCCTGGCTCACCGTGATGAACTAGCTTGGTTGTGTGGCTGAACTCGCCAAGCCTATGACCTATCATCTCAGGCGTTATCCTGACGGGCACGTACTCCTTGCCGTTGTAAACCGCTATGGTAAGGCCCACCATCTCGGGAAGGATTATCATATCCCTAACGTGGGTCTTTATCATGACATCGCTCTTGCCGGCCTTCCTCAAGGCCCTTATCTTGTTGAGGAGCTTCCTCTGCGCAGGCGTAAGGCCCCTCATTAATGACCTCCTCTGCCTGGCCGGAAGCAGCTGGACAAACTCGTCAAGGGACATAGATAGCAGCTCCTCTAAGCTCTTCCCTCTGTACCTGAATCGCTTCCACTCAGGCCTCAGCTCTATTGTCGACATCTAACGGACCCTCAGCCACCGACAAAAAGGCCTTTGGACGCCTTTTTAAGTGTTGTGAGACCATCAGCTTCAGAAGACCGGAGGCTCGAACTGCCTTATCATAACCTGAGTCACTACATCAAGGCCCTCTAGGGCCTTACGGATGCCCTCCACGTCGGTCGTCGACTGACTTATGTCAACTATGAACGTACACTCGCCCTCTTCTCTCCTGGTTATTGACGTGCACCTGTTAGCTATGATATCCACCTTTAGGTCGCTAAGCTTCGAAGTAACCTTAGCGAGGGCGCCCGGTCTGTCCTGCATCATGACCTCGATCTGGACGACCTTGGCGTTCTCCGCCATGATAGGGCTGACTATGATCTCCTTCTTCTCAGTATCAGCCAGCATGGCCACAAGCATCCCAGCCTCTATGCCTAGCGACTCCCTAATAGTCTGAGGTATGGTGATTCTCCCCTTTGAGTCCACCTTGACAAGCCCTGTGAGCCTGGTCGACATTTGAGTAAACACCCCTCTTTTAAGTCACCATATAATAACTCTTAGTTCAGACTATTAAAAATTTCTGTGCTAGATCACAAGCTCTTCCACACTTCTTCAGGCCACGGTCCGGGTGAGTCTAGGTCTCTCATCAATTGAGCTCGTTGGCTGCCCACGTCTTCATCCCGTGGCCATGTGTTATAGCCGGTTAAGGGAAATAAGCGCATAAGCGGTACCTAAGCTATAGCGTGCTCCCTGAGAAGGGGGGGCCTCTTGTCATTTGCGCGGGCCCTGGCTTCCTTTATAACTTCATCGATCTTGTCCAGGAAGTCCTTTGGCAGCTTCTTGAACAACGGGTGAACCTCGCCAAGGCGCTGGCCGGGCCTAGGGCCTTTCCTTAGCTCGTCGCCCCACGGAGTCTCGCTGACCCTACCCTCCATGCCGAGCTGACTCCATAGGTCATCGGCAACCCCCGGCATGAAAGGCGCCATTAGGTGGGCCAGGCGCTTTACCGCGGAGGCGGCCACGTAGATGACCGTCTCCGCTTCCTCCGTCGCGCCCCTCTTAACTAGGTCCCACGGGGCCCTATCGTTGAGGTACTTATTGCCGAGTCTGGCAATCTCGAGAACCTTCTCGGTGGCCTTCTTGAGCTCTATGGACTCCATGAGCCTTATGTAGTCGTCGGTTAGGGAATCTATAGACTTCAGCACCTCCTCGTCCTGTGCCGTAAGCCTGTGAGGCCCTGGCATAACGCCGGAGAACCTGCTCGATATGAACGACAGCACCCTGTAGGCCAGGTTCCCTATGTCATCATTTAGCTCGCTATTGACTATCCTGTAGAACTCGCTCCACTGGAAGCTAACGTCGCCGTTCTCGGGCCTCAGCCTTATCAGGACCCAGCGCCAATAGTCGGCAGGCGCTATCTCAAGGGCTTCGTCTATCCATATGCCCACCTTCCTGCTCTTGCTGAAGTGCCTGCCCTCGTAGAGCAGGTAATCAGTGGTGCTGATCCTCCACGGAAGCGCGTAGGGCTCGCCCGTGGCCAGGAGGAGGGCCGGCAGGATTATCGCGTGGAAAGGTATGTTGTCCTTTCCTATGAAGTAAACGGTCCTGACGTCCTTGTCCTGCCACCACTCCTTCCATGCGTCAGGCCCAAGGCCCTTCCTCATGAGGTACTCCTTGGTAGCGCTGAGGTAGCCCAGGAGGGCGTCAAACCACACATATATCGTCTTGCCCTTAGCGCCCTCGAAGGGGGCCTCGACGCCCCAGGCTATGTCCCTGGTCAGGGCCCTGGGCCTCAGGCCCTGCTTCACCCAGTCCAGGCTGTAGTTCTTCACTCTCTCGTCAAGCTCGCTGCTCTCGAGCCATTTCTTCAGGGGCTCCTGGACCTTGCCCAGGTCTATAAAGTAATTGATCGTCTTGACCCATATTGGGGTAGCCCCGCAGAGGGCGCACCTAGGATTTATGAGCTCCTTTGGCGTTAGGAGGTGGCCGCAGTTGTCGCACTGGTCGCCGCGTGCCTGGTCATAGCCGCAGTAAGGACACGTGCCTATTACGTATCTGTCTGGCAGGAATATCTTATCATTTGGGCAGAACGGCATCTCCTCCTCCGCCTGATATATGAGGCCCCTGTCCCTAAGCCTCCTGAAGAAGTCCTTGACGAACTCCTTGTGGACCTCGCTCTCCGTCCTGGAGTAGAGACTGAAGGAGAACCGGAACTGGGAGAACAGCTCCACGTCGTAATTGTGCACCTGGTCGGTGAGCTCCTTAGGCCTCACTCCGCGGAGCCTCGCCTCAAGCTCTATTGGCGTCCCATGCTCGTCGCTTCCAGTCACGTAGATCACGTCATTGCCCATCAGCCTGAGGAACCTGGCGTAAACGTCAGCGCTTAGGAGGTGCAACACTGTCCCCAGGTGAGGTATGAAGTTAGAGTAGGGCCATGCGGCAGTTACTATGTACCTTGCCATGGGTTAACCCCGCTGTGCTCTGGGGCTCTGAAGGGGCTCAGGCTTATCTAGTTTTACTATGAACGATAAGGCCTCAGAAGCCTGAGGGACCCCGGCAGCTCCCTTGAGCCCAAAAATATTACGTCCTCTGTAGCCGCCAGGAGGCCGGTGACCTCGAGGACTCCTCCCTGATAGAGCGGCCCCCCTGCGTTATATTCGTAGGAGACTATAACATAGCCCTCCTCAGACCTCACGCAAGGAGGGTAAAGAAGACCCTCTGGCTGACCGCCAGGCACCGTGAGGACCCCCTTAAATGGGGCCAGCCTAGATGGGCTGGGGCCTCTCTCAGTGAAGGCCTTGCAGTGAGAGGCCAGCGAAGGGGGCACCCCGACCCAGCTGACCGGGGTTGGAACATCGCTGAGCAGGCCGCGCCTCCACGGAACGCACGGCCACCCCTCGAGCTTGAACCCTCCGAACTCCGTCTCACAGCTCACAGGGACAGCCGCCGAGGTGAACAGGTCATAGGCGACCTGGGCCGCGTCCTTGCCATAGACCACCAGGTCTACGTCCGAGAACTCCCTCTCTATCCCCATCGCGTAGCTGCCCGTGAGACCAAGGCTTGATACGCCCACCCTGTTCGCCAGCGCCGTGACTGCTCTCATAAGGACGTGCTGAAGCTCGCCCCTTCCTGAGAGAACCCTCATCTCCAACGCCGTCCGTGGGGACACGTACTCGATTACATCAAAGCTCCTCGCGTAAGGCATAGAGGCCCCGTAGGCCGCGTCATAGGCCAGGCTTAGGCCAGCCCTGTTCAGCGCATCTTCAAGGCCTCCCGGGCCGTAGTGGCTGATGACCCTACAGAAGCCTACACTTCCCCTTAGCCATGGGCCGCGCTCACATATGACGTACTTAGGTATCAGCGGGATGAGCCCAGCAGGGGCCGGGAGACCTATCTCGACCCCGAGCAGACCGCTCCTGAGCGCGACCACGCTACCGTGACCATATCGTGACAGGCCTGACATACCCTCCCAGGTCAGGCACTAGGTAAAGTGGGCCCATATTTTCGTCGCGCTGCAGGAGGCCCCTGACTAAGTAGACGCCGTCAGGCAGCTCCTGGTACCTCGTCCTCCAGCTCAGTAGGTACACCTCCCCTATGCCTGAGGACGAGAGGATGTACCTAGCAGGGGTCATGTAAGGCTCCAGGCCCTTGAGGGAGCCCCTCAAGGTGACAAAGCCCAGCGACGTAAACCTTGAGCTGCAGGGCCTCTCCTCCACGGCCCTCAAGATCCTTATAGTAAATGGAACCCCTTTGTAGCAGGAGTCCAACAGCTTCAGGGGGTGAAGAAGTAGGAACTCTGAACGAGTGAAGGAGTCCTTCTCCTTAAGGTATCTTATCTCCTGATTACATTCGCTTATCAGGCCGTCAGCCTTGAGGTCCCTCAGCACACTGTAGAGGTCTGAAGCCCTTTCGGAGTAGACGAGGAGGTCCACGTCACTTGTAGGCCCCTGCGCCTTTATGGCATAGCTGCCCGTGAGGCCAGCCCATTCGGGCCCAAGCCTGTCCAGGAGCTCGTTCACTTCGCCTGGCAGGCTGGCAGAGCGCAGCGCCCTGACGGGGTCTATTGCCTCAACCACGTCACGCTTGATAGTAAGCGCTGTCCTGCCTATGCAGGGCAAGTAATCGAGGACCGCCGGACCCCCTGTCGCTGAGGCCCTGTAAGGGACTACGATTAGCCTGTCGGAGGGGTGCTCATAGCCCTTGACGACCCAGTATGAGCCACTGACAGTGTCCCTTAGGAGCCAGCCCTCGAACGGCACCCGCTCAGCCCCCTGACCTCCTCCCTGCCCTGAAGGACTAGGGTTTCGGTTGTAAATTAAATAAAATAGGGCCACTGGAACCTCCAAGCACGGTGACGCTGGATTGCCGGAAGAGGGGAGGAGGAAGAGGAGGAGCGTATTTGACGACATATTCGAAGAGTTCGACGAGCTCGTGAGGAGGTTCGAGAGCGAGTTCGAGGAGATGGAGAAGGAGTTCGAGGAACTGATAAGGAGCGAAGGCAAGAGCCTAGAGAAGCCCTACTACTACGGGATAAGGATATACGTGGGCCCTGACGGCGTCCCTCGCATTGAGCAGTTTGGCAACATAAAGAAGGCGGGAAGGGGGAAGGTCATACTTAGCGAGGAAACAGAGCCCATAGTTGACGTTATGACCCACGGCGATGAGGTCTGGGTAGTGGCCGACCTGCCAGGCGTTGATAAGGATAAGATAAAGGTCAACGCCACTGAGAAGAAGCTCTACATAAGGGCAGAGGGCGATAAGAGGAAGTACTATAAAGAGGTAGACCTACCTGTTGAGGTGGACCCCTCAACCGCCAAGGCGTCTTACCGTAACGGCGTACTTGAGGTAAGGATTAAGAAAAAGGAGGGCCGGCAGCCTCCGGGAGTTGAAGTTAAGGTAGAGTAATCTTAGCAGCACTAGCCTGTAGCGCTTTCGGTCAGCCATTATAAAATTATTTATATATTTAAATAATAGCTAAACCGTTCCTCGAAACCTCTAAGTTTAAAAGAAACCTTAAAATGCCCCGAAAACGTGATGATGTCCGATGCGACTTGACGCGAACAGCTGACTACGATGTTGTCATAGTGGGCCTGGGCCCCGCCGGCTCCTCACTGGCCTACTTCCTCAGGAGCTCCGGGCTTAGGGTCGCAGGAGTTGACATGGTAGGGCCTGAGAAGGTCTGGGGAAAGCCGTGCGGTGACGCAATAGGTAAGCACCACTTCGAGTTCACGGGCCTTCCCCTTCCGAGCGGCCCTGCGCTGAAGCAGGCAGTTGACGGCATAGATATCGTAAGCCCCTACGGCGGCGTCACCCTAAGGGTCAAGGGGGAGGGCTTCATAATAGACCGCAACAAGTACGGCCTTGAGCTGATAGACGAGGCCAGGAGGTCAGGTGTTGACGTGTACCTCAGGACAAGAGTCACGGCCCCGCTACTCGAGTCGGGCAGGCTGACGGGCGTCAAGGCCATTGACGAGAAGGGGGAGCAAATAGTGTTCAAGGGAAAGGTGATAGTTGACGCCACGGGGAACAGCGGCCTGCTGAGGAGGATGTTGCCTAAGGAGTGGCCCGTCAATGAGCCCCTGGAGCCGCAGGACTCCAACGTGGCCTACAGGGAGATAAGGGCCCTGAACTACGAGATAGAGGAGCCCTCCTACCTCAAGATATACGTAAACCAGGAGGTGGCCCCTGGAGGGTACTGGTGGTTCTTCCCCGAAGGCAAGGACGTCGCCAATATAGGGCTTGGAGTTCAGGACGGCATGGGACACCCAGCCCCTAACGTGATATTCAAGGAAAGGCTTGACCGCCTCGAGGCAGTACACAACTACAGATATGTAATAAATGCCTCGGGCTCAAGGGTCCCAACGAGAAGGCCTGCCAACACGCTCGTGTGGGACAACTTCATAGGCATAGGTGACAATGGCTACACGGTCAACCCTGTACACGGAGGCGGCATGGGCTACGCCATGGTGGCGGCCTACCTCGCGTCCAAGGTGATAGTTGACGCCTACACCATGAACGACTTCAGCGCTAAGTCCCTGTGGCGGCTAAACCTAGACTACATAAGGTCCATAGGGCGTAGGCAGGCGTCCCTTGACATATTCAGGATATTCCTTCAGAGGCTCTCTAATGACGATATAGAGTACGGCCTCAAGCACGGGATAATGAACTCGGAGCAGGTCTATGAGACCAGCGTCTCAGGTGAGCTGAAGGCCGACCTATCCCTGCTTGACAAGGTCTCCCTGGCCTTAAGGATGCTGGGCAGGCCGTCCCTTCTGCCCAAGCTGGTCCTCGTAGCCCAGTACATGAAGAGGGTAGCGGAGCTCTACGACGCCTACCCTGACTCCCCTTCAGGGCTAGCTGACTGGGTAAGGCTCGTCGAAGGCCTTTACTCAGACTATAAGAGGAGGCTAGGCGTTTCCTGAGCCCTGTCTCACAGCCCTTTTCCACTCCGTTTTATCTCCCTTATCCATGAGCAGGAAGCCCAGGGACGACAGCCTGAGCCTTATGTAGTCAGCCAAGTCATACATCTTTGACTTCCTCAGCTGAGACCTGACCTCAACTAGCAGGTCCACCAAGGAGTCCTCAACGCCGGTCTCAGGCGCGACAGGCGACGCCTCAAGCAGGTCATCAGCTACGGCGTAAACCCTGTTGAACTCCATCAGAACCCTCTGAGAAAGGGCCAGTACAGTAGCTGACTCGCTTGATGTAACCTCCTTGTAATAGGTGTTCGTGAACTCCCAGACGTAGCTCACGGCCAGGCCCATATTAAAGTCGTCAGACATGGCCTCATGCCACTTCCTCAAGAGCTCGCGGACCCTGAATAACGTCGCCAGCTCGCTCTCCTTTACATAGTGAGAGTAGGTCTCCTTTGAGAGCCTCCTTGCCAGGTCAGCCGCTATGTCGCGTAGCCTCTCAACAAGCCTCCTGGCCTGGGAGAGGCTCTGCTCAGAGTACTCTAGGACGGACCTGTAGTGAGCTGAAAGGACCCACATCCTTATGGTCTCGGGACCCCACTCCTTCAGGGCATCCCTTAGGCTGATGATATTGCCGAGGCTCTTGCTCATCTTCTCGCCCCTTATCGTTAACATGCCCGTGTGCAGCCAGTACTTGACCCACTTGTCGCCAAGCAGGCTCTCGCTCTGGGCCCTCTCGTTCTCGTGATGAGGAAATATCAGGTCTGACCCTCCGCCATGGATGTCTATCTTAGGCCCCAGGTACCTCGTGCTCATCACGCTGCACTCTATGTGCCAGCCTGGCCTGCCCCTGCCCCAGGGGCTCTCCCACCAGGGCTCTCCAGGCTTTGCGGCCTTCCATAGCGCAAAGTCGTAGGGATGCCTCTTCTCAGAGGTTATCTCCTCCCCCTGGTCCCACATCGACTTAGAGGTATTGCCGCTGAGGTGACCGTAGTCGGGGTACCTGTCAACGTCAAAGTAGACGCTACCGCTAGGGGCCACATAGGCGTAGCCCTTGTCTATGAGGTCCTGCACGAACTTTATGATGTCCCCTATGTGGTCTGTGACCCTTGGGTGCACATCAACCCTGACCCTTAGCCTTTCCAGGAGCTCAAGGTAGTCCCGTGAATAGGTCTCAGAGACCTGCCTCCAGTCAACGCCCAGCTCGGAGGCCCTTTTGATTATCTTATCGTCTATGTCGGTGATGTTCTGGACGTGCATAACAGAGAAACCCCTGAGCCACAGGTACCTCTTAATGCCGTCAAAGGCCACAAAGGTCCTGGCGTGGCCTATGTGAACATAGTCATATACTGTGGGGCCGCAGACGTACATGCCGACGGTGGGCGGAGACCATGGCCTGAAGACCTCCTTCCTCCGCCCAAGGGTATTTGTGACGGTTATCTGCAAGCGCTCTCCCTTACGTTAAGGTGGGGCAACGTTATTTTACTCCTACTGAGGCCCTGCTTCAGCGCTCTTAAGTAGCGATATACAGTCCTCGAGACCCTCTTTGCACCTGTCCTTAGCGACCTTCAGGACGGCAACCGCGCCCTCCCCTACTAAGACCTGTTGGCCCGCTAAGAACATTAAGCGTCCTCTGAAGAGGCCCTCGTTCCTGGGGTCGAAAGCGCCCTCCTCAAACCTAACACAATAGAAGTCACCAGGGTCCTTTGACTCCCCAACAAGCTTAGCGCTGACGCAGTATAGCCTTAACTCCTGTCCTGAGTAGCAAAGCCCCCTGAAATGCTCCTTCCCCATCTCAAAACACGTTATTACGTCCCTAAGGAAGGAGTAGCTTACCCTGCCCCCACAGCTCGACGCCAGCACCTTCTCAATTCTGAGGAGATACCTTACCCTACGAAACGACAGCGCTATGAAAGCGGTCATTGCAGACACTATGGCCAAAGCCGCCAGCAGGGACGCCTCACGGTAACTTACGTAAGTCAGTACAAGCCATACAGACGTTGAGGCCACGATTACGTCTATGATTACAGGCACTAAGAAGGCCTTAAGAAAGGTCGGAGACGATTTCAAGATCTCTGCCATTCAGCCTCGTACTTGGCTATGAGGTCATCGTGTTGGCCTGAGTCCACCTCCTTTATAACGTCCTTGGGGTCCTTCCCATTGACCGTGAGCCCTATGCTCCTCGCGGTGCCAAGAATAGTCTTGATGGCTGATTTCAGGGTCTTAGCAGTTAACTTCGGCTTGACCATCAGGGTGACCTTAATTACGCTTTCAAGACTTATATCGCCTACCTTCTTATGCTGAGGGTCGCCGCTGGGCTCAGAGGCCCCAGCTTCCCTGAGCAACAGGGCCGTCACGGTGGGTATGCCGACCTCGATCCTGTACTTCTTCGTAGTCATGTCAACTATGATCTTCACAGGTATTGTCATGCCCTTGAAGTCCTTAGTTCTCTCATTTATTTCGTCGACAACCTGCTTAACGTTCAGGCCAAGCGACGACAACGTAGGTCCTAGAGGCGGACCCGGCTTAGCCTCCCCTCCCTCGATTTGAAGCGATATCACCTTCTCCTGAGGCATTGCTATCCACACGCAGGAAAAGGGGCTGAGTTAAAAAAGTTGGGGCATCCCTTAAGGCCATGCCGAGAAGGCGGCGAAGGCCCTTACCACGTCCTTTATATTTAGCACGCCAATAATGTCGCCTCTGTCCGTTACTATTGGTATGTGCCTGATATTGTTCTCTAGCATCTTGTTAACTACCGAGGTTAGCGGTTCGTCCTTCCTGGCAACTATGAGGTTCGTCGACATTATCCTTGACACCTCTGACTCTGGCGAAAGTCCCATCGCCAGCGCCCTCACAATATCATGCTCTGTCACTATGCCGAGCACCTTAGAGCCGGACTTCACTAATACCACATCAGCCTTCATGTCTAACATAAGCCTTGCTACTTCAGCTATCGTCGTAGAGGGATACACATAAATGGGCTCTGAGTACTCCAGGAGCTGGGAAGCCTTCATGGTCCTCCTTTCAGGTTCTGAAAGGTAGAGGCTTATATTTTTAATTCCTAGTTAGCTCACTTTATTTGGGTATTTGGCTGGAGGCGTACCAAAAAGTGGAGTTCAAGGTACTTTACATTGATGCTTCTACGCGTTCTTTCAAGTTTGAAAAGATAAGTGATCCCAACATATATGGTATCATAGACCTTGGGCTGAAAGTTCATATCGACCTCAAGTCTTACGAGCATGACCCACTGGAGCCTGAGAACCCCCTCGTCCTAGGCATAGGCCCCTTCGCGGGAGGTGCAGTAGTGGGAAGCCACAGGATAGTCGCGGTCTTCAGGAGCCCTGTCAGCATGGGACTTCACATAAGTGAAATGGGAGGAGCTGCGTACTCCTTCTATAGGACAGGCCTTGACGCCCTCGTCATAACTGGGAAGAGCCCCGAGCCCCTCGTAATTGAGCTCTTCGGTTCCCAGGACGGCTCTACGTCAGTTAACCTCGGTACTATTAGCGAGGCAGAGCTTGACAAGGTCTACGCCGGCTATGGGGGCCTGAGCGGCACCAAGGCCCTTACAAAGTACCTAGTAGACCTCTCGAGGGACAAGATCCTTAAGAACAAAGGCCGCATAGCGGTCGTGGGCCCAGGCGCCTTCAAGACGAGGTTCGCCGGCATATTCAGCTACGTCCTTGACGACAGGACCGCTAACCTAACGGAGGTATCCGATTCGGCCTCAAGAGGAGGGGGTGGATCAGTAATGGCCCAGGCACATAATGTCGCTGCGATAGTCTTTGGCGGCACCTACAGAAGGCCTAACCCAAAGCTAAGCGACGTTACGGCTTTGAACGCTATATCTCAGCAGGCCTTCAAGAAGCCTTACTCACAGGTGCTGAGTGAGAAGACTGTGAAGTACAGGTTCGACCCATCCATGAAAACCGGAGGGACCTTTGGCGTCAACTACCCACACTATAAGGACCTTGTGCCCGTCCTTAACTATAGCCAGGCCTACATGAGCAAGGGGCTCAGGCTCGAGGTGCACAACAAGGTCATGGAGAACTTCTGGGCCCCCTTCCAGCAGGAGGTGTTTGATGAGGGCAAGTTGACGCCAGCCTCTAAGAACTGCGGTGAGCCATGCCCCGTGGTCTGTAAGAAGGTCTATAAAGGTGTAAAGCTCGACTACGAGCCTGCCCATGCTGTCGGGCCCATATCTGGTATAATAACGGTCGATGATGCCGCCAGGCTGGTCGACCTACTTGACAACCTAGGCCTTGACGCGATAGAGGCAGGCCACATGTTGGCCTGGCTGTTCGAGAGCGTTAACAGGGGTCTCCTAAGGCCCGACGAGATAGGCCTCGACAGCGTCCCAGTAATGGACCCAGAGGCGCTGAGCCCTGAGACCAGCAAGAGAAACGCCGAGGCCGCAAGAAAAGTACTGGAGCTCTTGGTGTCTGACTCAGCCCCTAAGGTCCTCAGGCTGATAGCCTCCCTTGGACTGAGAGCTGCCGCCAAGGAGCTCGACAGGGTATATTCTGACAGGGTAAAGAAGGTGGGCCTAAGATTCGAGGACCTACTGGTGTACGCGGCCTTCGGCGACACCGGCTACTTCACGCCTAACTATTACTGGAGCCCTGGCGTCCTTGCGCCACTTTACGTACTTGGCAAGTACTGGACGGACTACAGCCCGGCCTTCAGGGACCCTGATGATTATGCGACAACAGCCCTGAGAAGGGCCGTCTTCGAGTACGCCGTGGCGAACGCCGGCTTCTGCAGGTTCCACAGAGGGTGGGCCGAGGAGATGCTCGATGATATGTACGAGCGGCTGCTTAACGTGAAGCTTGATGTATATACCCACGGCCTGGCTGTCTACAAGACCATTGCGGAGTACCAGAAGAAGGCCAACGCAGCCCCAGCGCCTTGGGAGTCTAAGAGGGTCATTGACGCAATAGCGTCCTTAGCTGCTGAGAGCGGCCTTCAGGGCTGGGATGACGCCATGTATCGCAAGGAGAAAATCATAGAGTGGTGGAACAGGTTCTACAGAAGGCTTAACCAAGAGCTATCTAAGGTCGGCCCCCTTTGGTGACCTAAGAGCCTAGAACCCTCCTTATAGCCTCTAGGACCTTCTCAGGCGGTTCAGCCGTGCTGAAGCTTCCATAGGTGCCCTTGCCGCCACCCTGAAGGCTCAACATGCTACCCAGCCTCTTGATGAGCTCACCTACGTCCGTCCTCGAGCCTACGTCTCTCCCTGCCCCTATCTCGTATCTGTAGCCCTTCACGTCCCTTATCGCGAGCACCACTAGGGAGTCGCTGACTTCATCCGTTATCTCCCTGAGCGCCTCCCTCGCTGACTTAACGTCCCTCTCTGGGTAGACGAGCAGTGCGACCCTGACCCCGTTCAGGGGCTGTTGAGCCTTAACATGCTCTGTGGCCTGAGAGACCCACATAGACCTGTAGCTCCTGACGGCCTCCCTCAGCTCGTCCACCTCGTCCTTCAGCTTCCTGACCTCCTGAGGCAGCTCAGAGGGGTCTGCCTTAAGCTCCTTAGCTAACGCCCTCATCTCATCTTCTGCCTTAGCCATCTCTTCGTAGAGCCTAGTGCCTGCAATGAACTCGAGCCTCACCACGCCGTCCTGTATCCGCTCGACATTGATTATCTTGATCCCCCCTATCTCGCCGGTGTTGTCAAGGTGCGTGCCAAAGCAGGCCTCAGCATCCCAGCCCTCTATCTCGACAAGCCTTATCTGTCTCTCCATTGGGACACCCCCTTCATAAATGGTAAAGCCGTACTTGCGCTCAGCCTCGTTCCTATCCATGAATACCTTTCTCACGGGCAGTCTTGCGTCAATCACCGCGTTGGCCAGCTTCTCGATGGCCCTCACCTCTTCATCTGTGAGCGGCTTGTGATGTGTTATATCAAGCCTGGCCTTCTCAGGGGTTTTCTCAGCGCCTGCCTGCCAGACGTGCCTTCCGAGGACCCTGCGGGCCGCCCCTAGGACAACGTGCGTGGCCGTATGATGCCTCATTAACCTATAACGCCTATCCCAGTCTATCCTGCCCTCTACCTCGCCGCAGTCCCTTGTTGAAACTGCCCTGTCAAGCTTGTGAACTATGACCCCTCCTACCTTCTCAACGTCAACAACCCTGTACTCCTCACCGCATATGTTGAGGACGCCTGTGTCGTGAAGCTGTCCTCCGCCGGTCGCGTAAAAGGCCGTGGCGTCCAACACAACGTAGTCTCCATAGGAGCCTAGTAGCCTCGCCCTGAAGGACCTCAGGTACGGGTCCTTATGGAACAGCAGCTCCGTTGGCTGGAACTTCCTGGCCCACTCGATGACCTCCTGCGGCAACGAGACACCTTCACCTATAGCCCTGACCTTGGCCGGGGCCCTGTGCCTGGCCGCTACCATCGAGTAGAAGTTGGGAGGCACCACTACGCTTATGCCGCGCCTGGAGGCAGCCTCGGCCACTACCTCTGGAGGGACCCCCATGCTATCATAGAGCTTTATGAGGTCGTCAACGGTGAGGGGCCTTGAGAGCTCCCTCGCTATGAGCTTCTCCCCTCTGGCCAGCAGGTCCTTGTACTTCTGTTCCTCAAGGGTTACCGCCTCTAATATGTAGTCCCTGTTCTCACGGACCTGAGGGAAGTCGTCCTTCCAGAGCTCTATCTGCCTGTTAACTATCTCTACTAAGGAGTAGCTTGGACTGAGCTGCCTGAGCTGCCTGAGCGCCCTCCTTATCACAAGCCTTGCCAAATAGCCCTCCCCAGAGTTGCTGGGCACAACTCCGTCAGCTAACATCATCATTATCGTCTTGCTGTGATCGATCACGCTGTAAAGCCTCGCCTCGCGCTCCAGGACAGGCCTTATGGACTCCACGTCTGACCCTAACCAGCTGGCCACGGCCCTGTAGTAGTTCTCCACGCTCTTCAGGTCGTCAGGGTTCAGGTTATGGACGTTCCTGAAGGC
>Ga0315272_10000307_pt1 | contig 24159 bp, 18 predicted proteins | sample C3_middle_MG_FD_203918 | JGI IMG/M metagenome (GOLD analysis project Ga0315272, IMG submission 203918) | Sediment microbial communities from Yellowstone Lake, YNP, Wyoming, USA - C3_middle | ecosystem: Environmental > Aquatic > Freshwater > Lake > Sediment | place: USA: Wyoming | collected...
GCAGCCCCGATTCGCAAGTCAACGCGTGGTCCAGTTCATCGAGTGTGACCCCGCATTCGCGTTGCAAATACAGCAACAAACCGGGATCCACCGCTCCACACCGAGTTCCCATCATCAGACCGTCCAACGTTGAAAACCCCATCGTGGTGCGCACCGGGACGCCGGCCTTGACCGCTGTGGCGGAGCAGCCACCGCCCAAATGACAGATGACGAGCCGCAAATCCGACTTTTCAAGTAACTCCGCCGCGCGTGCGGCGCAATAGGCGATGCTGATGCCGTGAAAACCATAACGTCGAGCCCCCCAGCGCTCATGCCAGGTGTAAGGCAGGCCAAACAGATAAGCCTGTTCAGGCAGCCCGCTGAAAAAGGCCGTATCGAACACCACCACCTGGGGCACGCCTGGGAGCGCCTTCTCCACCCCCTCAATCGCTTCCAGGGCGGGCGGATTATGCAACGGCGCCAATGAGGCCAGACCCGCCATGGCGGATATCACCCCTCCATCCACCCGCCGACTTTCCCGAAACGCCGCGCCGCCATGCACCACACGATGTCCCGCCGCGCCCACAGAATATTCCCTCAGCACCACTTCAATCGCGCATCGGGCTGCCGCATGCCCGTTGGGCACGTTCACCCGCGCCCGTTCCGGTCGCGCCCCCGCGCGAAGAATTGTCAGCCAGGCCTGCGCGCGATTTCCGTGCGGCCAATCGATTTCCCCCGACAACAACGCGTCATTGCCCTCCGCCGCGAATAAGGCGAATTTGAGGCTCGTGGAACCCGCGTTGAGAACCAGGATGTTCATGAAACACCGGCCATTTTCGGCTACTCCCGCCCCCCCCCAGGCGGCGTTTCTTTCATGTAGCGATGCACCAGAAAATAATACATGACGCCAATCACAACGACTGCGGCGGCGAGCCACAATGTAACCCGGTGCATCTGCCCTGCCATCAGTTTCTCATCCTGTCCGGCCACTATGCCAATCCAGCAAAGCACCGCGCACCACACCCCCGAACCCACAATCGTATAAATTGAAAAATGCCGGTAATCCATCCGGACGATTCCCGCTGGTATCCCGATCAAATGCCGCACCACGGGAAGCAATCGCGAGATGAATATGCCAATCGATCCGAACCGCGCGGCCCAGCGTTCCGCGCCCCGTATTTTCTCCTCTGAAATCAGGAAATACCGTCCATAGCGCAAAGCCAGCGGCCGCCCCGCCCAGCGCGCTGTCCAATACATCGCCGATGCCCCCACCCAGGATCCGAGCATTCCAGCCAGGACAATGCCCGCAAGGCTGAAGGTCCCCTGTGTGTGCGCCAGATGCGCCGCCGGCGGAATGATAAACTCGCTGGGAAGTGGAAGCACGGAACTTTCGATGGCCATCAGCAAGGCGATCAATGGATATCCGCCTGTTTTCAATGTGGCCATATACCAGGCAATGAGACCTTTAAACATATCGTCGTGGCTTATATTAAACAGGCGGGCGTCATGGCAGGTTTCATGAACTTAAAAATGTCTTTTACTCGGTAAACCACCACACAACCCAGCTTCGCCCCCCGAAAACCCATAAGGCCGCTGCCAGAGCTATGTAGGGGCCATACGGAATCCGGCTGGACCATTCCCTGCGTTTCATCACGATCAGCCCCACTCCCACCAGCGCGCCGATCACCGAGCTGACCATTAATGAAAAGAGCACGCCCTGCCATCCAAGAAACGCCCCGATCGCGGCCATGAACTTCACATCGCCCAGCCCCATCGCCTCTCGCGGCACCGTGATTTGGTCCGTCACCACCTCGAGGTTTTTGATCTCTTCAGGCTTGAAGGTCTCCTCGTTGATCTTTAATTCATCGGGCTTCAACCGCACGGTTGCCTCCTCAAATCTCCGTTCGCCCATCTGAACCGATTTCGCCTTTAAAGTAATGGCATCCGATTTCCGGTAAAATATTTCCTCATACGGAATTTCCCGATCCGGCAGTTTCAGGCCCGTTTCGCCGAACACCACAAGCGTCTCCGGTGGAAGCTCGAAACGTTGGCGGCCAAAAAACAATTTAGCCAGCCTGAGAATGCCATAAACAATCCCCGCCCCCACCACAATTCCCAGAACACTGCTTTCCAGCGATTCGGCGCGGCTCCGGGTCTGATGCAGGGCCGGAACGACAAAGGCCCACAAAAAACCGGCCACCGTCCCCCCAATCGTGATTTCATCGGGAATGATGAAGTGCTCCAGGTCAATGAATGCCGCGACCACCAACCCGCCCAGCAACATGCAATAAGCCAGCGCCAGAAGCGCCGCTGTGTGGCCATGCATCACCCAGCAACCCGAGAAAAGCAGCGCGGTGAGCAATTCCACCACAAAGTAGCGGGGGGCTATGGGAGCCGAGCAATGCGCGCATTTGCCGCGCAGAAACAGCCAGGTGAACAGCGGAATATTCAGATACCACGGTATGCTGTAATTGCAGTGCGGGCAATGCGACGGCGGCGACACGATGCTCTCGCCCCGCGGCATCCGATAGATGCACACATTGAGGAAACTGCCCACGATGCTCCCGAAGGCAAAGAAGACCAGTGTCCAAAAATGAAAAGGCACTGCGGCCCATGTGTTCGCATCAAACGTCGCCATATACATTCCGATTCAATGCCGCGCGCATCACCGCCACCGGCGCGGGCTTCCCCGTCCACAACTCCAGCGCCGCCGACCCCTGATACAGGAGCATGCCCAATCCATTGGCCACGCGGCAGCCCGCCGTGCGCGCCCTGACCAGCAACGGCGTTTCCGCCGGCCGGTAAATCATCTCGAACACGGCACCCACCTTGCTCAACGGGCAAAGGCGCTCGTCCAAAGGCGAGGGATCGGACGACTGAAGCCCCAGCGAGGTCGCGTTGACCACCAAATCCACCCTTTCGTCGCTATAATCGGTGAAAACGGCGACCTCCGGGAACTTTTGCTGGATTTCCAAGGCCACCTGGACCGCTTTTTGCTTTGTACGATTAATCAGGTGCAAATGTTTGACACCGGCGGATGCCAGCTTGATCGCAGCCACGCGTCCGACACCGCCCGCCCCGAGAAGCACCACCCGCAAGCCAGGCAAATTCAGGCCCAAGTCCTCCGCAATCGCGCGAACGATCGCATCGGCGTCCGTGTTAAATCCCTTCGCCCGCACCGGCCCGATCTGCTCCGGCGGCAAGACGCCCACGGAACACCATTCTCCCGCCTTGTTCCTGCTTTCAAAACGGATGGTGTTGACCGCCCCCCAGAATCGTGCCGCCTCATCCAGTTCCGTCACCCAACGATGGGCGGCCAATTTATGCGGGACTGTCAGGTTGATCCCGATGAATCCCATCCGCAGCGCCCCGGCCAGCGCGGTCTCCAAATCCACCGCCCTCACATCGAATGCCAGATAACGCCAATCCAGCCCCAAATTCTCCAGTGCCGCATTGTGCATCGCCGGGGAGGCGGAATGCCTGACCGGATGCCCAAAAACCGCGCAATAGCGCGTCGTCGCAGATATTAATGGATGTCCAGTTTCCGGCACGCCTTGTTTATACAACAAAGCGGTCCCTCATTACAATTTGCAAAACACCGGTGGAGTCACCGATGCGACAGGTAAATCGAAGCCCCTGTCCCCCGCATTCCGACACCTTTGCAGAAATCCCAATTTTCTGTTTGCCGCCAGAAATGGATTGACCTCGAACCCAACCCGGTTTTCTGTAGCGGGCGTTATGTGCAAGCTCTCCATCTATAGCGGATTGTTGATCCTCCTGATCAGCGTTCTTTCGATCGTACAGGCCGAAACGGCGCCTTCGCCGCAACCGGACGACCCTTATCTCTGGCTTGAGGATGTCACCGGAGACAAAGCCCTTGCCTGGGTCAAAGAGCAAAACGCCCTGAGCACCCGTGAACTCCAGGCATCGCCAGATTTTGAGAAAAACCGTCTGCGCCTCCTTTCCATCTACGATTCCAGGGAAAAAATCCCATACGTCTCCAAACACGGCCCCTTCTATTACAATTTCTGGCGGGACGAAAAAAACGTTAAAGGCCTCTGGCGGCGAACCACCCTCGCGGAATATAAAAAGGCCGATCCCGCCTGGGAAAACGTGCTCGATCTCGATCAATTAGCCCTCGATGAAAAGGAAAACTGGGTCTGGAAAGGCTTCCATCCCCTCTACCCCGATTATGAGCGCTGCCTTGTTTTACTCTCGCGCGGCGGAGCGGATGCCACAGTCACTCGCGAATTCAATCTCAAAACAAAAACCTTCATCACCAACGGATTTTTCCTGCCCGAAGCCAAAAGCGATGTTGCCTGGCGCGACCGTGACACCCTCTACGTCGGCACCGATTTCGGTCCCGGTTCGCTCACCGATTCGGGCTACCCGCGCATTGTCAAAGAATGGAAACGCGGCACCCCGCTGGCGCAGGCCCAAACCCTGTTTGAAGGCAAGTCCACCGACGTCTCCGTCAGCGCCAGTGTGCAACACGATCACGGCCACACCTATGAATTCATCAGCCGTGGCGTCACGTTCTTCAGCAATGAGACCTACATCCGGCGCGGCGATTCCTGGGTCAAAATCGAAAAGCCGGATGACGTGGAAGTCTCCACTTTTGACGATCAAATCCTCCTGCGCCTGCGTCTGGACTGGACTCTGAATGGCAAAACCGTCCCGGCTGGATCATTCCTGGCCGCGAACCTCGAAGCCTACCTCAAAGGCGATCGCGCCTTCTTCCCCCTGTTCGAACCGACGGATCGCAAATCTCTCGAAGGAGCCAGCGCCACCAAGAATTATCTCATCGTCAACGAACTGGAAAACGTCCGCAACAAGCTCTTCATCTGGCAGCATCAAAACGGCAAATGGACCCGGACTCCCATGCCAGCTCCCGACCTCGGCAGTGTGAGTGCTTATGGAATTGATGCCGATGAATCGGACGACTATTTCATGACCGTCACCGAATTCTTGAATCCAACCACCCTTTCCATGGGCTCCATTGGACGCCCAGGCCTTGAAAAGCTCAAAAGCCTGCCCGCTTACTTCAATAGCGATGGTCTGGAGGCGCGCCAATTTGAAGCCACTTCCAAGGACGGCACAAAGGTTCCCTACTTTCAGGTCAGCCGCAAAGGCTTGAAGCTGGATGGCAAGAATCCGACCCTGCTCTATGGCTACGGCGGATTCGAGATCTCCATGCGCCCCGGTTACCATGCCGAAGTCGGCGCCGCGTGGCTCGAGCGCGGCGGCGTTTACGTGTTGGCCAACATTCGCGGCGGCGGCGAGTTCGGCCCCAAATGGCACGAGGCCGCCCGCAAACAAAATCGCCAGCGCGCCTATGACGATTTCATTGCCATCGCCGGGAACCTGGCAACACGCAAGGTCACCTCACCCAAACACCTTGGAATCATGGGCGGCTCCAACGGCGGACTCCTCATGGGCGTCATGCTGACCGAACGCCCCGATCTCTTCGGCGCGGTCGTCTGCCAGGTCCCGTTGCTGGATATGCGCCGATTCAACAAACTCCTCGCCGGCGCCAGTTGGATGGATGAATACGGCAATCCCGACACCGCCGATTGGGAATACATTCGCAAATACTCGCCCTATCAAAACGTCTTCAAAGACCGGCATTACCCCCGCGTTCTGCTCCGAACCTCCACCCGCGACGACCGCGTCCATCCCGCCCACGCCCGCAAAATGGTGGCCCGGATGAAAGAGCAAGGTCACGACGTCCTCTATTACGAAAACATCGAAGGCGGGCATGGCGGCGCTGCGGACAACAAGCAAATGGCCTTCATGAAGGCGCTCGAATACTCCTTCCTGCTCAAGACTCTGTCCCCTTAGCCTCTCTTGCGCAAATGTAAGCGAGGAGACGCAGAGAAGCCAAAATGGGCCTTCCATGCCCGTGGTTCTCTCGCTGAATATCGCATTGATTGCGATCAAGAAAATTCGCGCGCCGCTTTATTTCAGGTCTTCTCGATCCATAAATCAGGGGTATTCATCAGCATATCGAGGAGTCGCGCATCCGCGGGTGGAAAGGAATAACCCGTCAAATCTGCTGCTTTCACCCATGCAAAGTCATGACACCCCAGGGCGCGCGGTTCGTTTCGCAACCAGGAACATCGGAAAAATTCAAGACATACCGTCTTCTCAGGGTATTCATGCGTAATCGATTTCAGGCGCTCCACAACGCAAACCTCGATTTCCAATTCCTCCCTTAATTCCCGAACGAGGCACTCCTCGAAAGTCTCACCCAATTCGCGCTTGCCTCCTGGAAATTCCCACATTCCTCCCAAATGATCGCCCGGCCGCCGTTGGGTAATGAGCAACCTGCCGTCACGAAAGACAAGCCCGGCGGACACTTCGACCGGCTTCATCCGATTAACGACCGATGGATTTGTATATGAAGCCCAGACGTTCCATCCCGGCGGCGTCGAACAAATTGCGACCGTCAAAAAGAATGGGATGCGTCATTTTCCTGCGGGCCCTTTCCAAATCGAGCTTCTTAAACTCAGGCCACTCGGTGGCAATCACCAGGGCGTCGCAACCATCCGCCACCTCGTTCATGTCATTCACATACTCGACCCCCGTCAATACCGCCCTGGCTTTCTCCATGGCCTTGGGATCATAAGCCCGCAACCGGGCGCCCTCTTTTTGCAGCCGATGACACAAATCGATGGCGGGTGACATGCGGATGTCGTCCGTGTTTTGCTTGAACGCCAATCCCAGCACGCCAATTGTCTTGTCTTTGACCACCCACAAGGTGTCAGTGATCTTTTTGACAAAGCGGTCCATTTGATGGGTGTTGATCTTCTGAACCTCTTTAAGAAGCGCGAAATCGTATCCCAACTGCTCGCTGATCTTGATAAAAGCGCTTAAATCCTTGGGAAAACAGCTTCCGCCAAATCCCAGGGACGCATCCAAAAACGGACGTCCAATCCGCGCGTCCATGCCAATTCCATTGGCCACCTCTTGAATATTCGCCTTGGACTGCTCGCAAATCACGGACAGGGCGTTAATGTAAGAAATCTTTAGCGCCAGGAATGAGTTGGCCGCGTGTTTGATCAGTTCGGCCGAATTGATATCCGTCACGATGATCGGAGCCTCGCAAGGACCGTAAATATCCTTCATCGCCTGAACCGGGCGCTGGGAGGTCACGCCGATCACAACCCGATCCGGGTGCAGAAAATCACTGACCGCAAATCCCTCGCGTAAAAATTCGGGATTGCTGACCACGTCGAACTCAACCTTGGACTTGCAATAGCGTTTGATCGTCTCGGCCACCTTCTCGCCGGTTCTTACCGGCACGGTGCTTTTGTCCACCACGATCTTGTAGGTTGTCATGGAGGTGGCAATCTCCCGCGCAACACCCTCCACGAAACTCAAGTCCACTCCGCCGTCCTCCAAGGGAGGCGTCGGCACCGCAATGAAAATGGCCTGGGATTGCTCCACACCTTCCTTCGTGCTCGCGGTGAAGCGCAATCCCCCGGACGCGACATTCTTTCGAACCAATTCCTCCAGGCCGGGTTCGTAAATGGGCATGCCTCCCGCCTGAAGCATCCGGACCTTGTTCTCATCGCAATCGACGCAAATCACCTGATGACCGAGTTCAGCAAAGCAGGTCCCGGTGACCAAGCCGACGTAGCCGGTTCCAATGATCGAAATCTTCACGGTTTATTTCCGCTGTTGGTGACAGGTTTGACCGGCTGCGCCGCGTTTGTAAGCGCGAGTTTGGGTTTCAATTCGGGCACTGACGACACCACAGAAGGAACAGAGTTGGAAGCCAGATTGGGATTTCGCGCCAGCAACATTTCTCGGAATTCGCCCGCTTCATTGGCCCAGCCCGAACGGGTGCCCCCCTTCAAAATCTCATCGTAGTATTTGAGGGCCGCGTCAGGCTGCTTTTTGGCCTCATAAATCCGGCCCAAGGCGATCCGGGCCTGCCCGGCAACGCTTTCCGAGGGAAATCGCGCCAGCACGTCTTTATAGGCGTTAATGGCCTCATCCGTTTTGTTTTGGGCATCCAGACAGGCGGCAACTCCGATCGCCGCGATACCAAGCATGCGGCTGGAACCATAACTGGCTTGAAACTTCTTGAACTGATTGAGGGCCTCGGGATATTGGTTCTCAGAGAAAAGAAGCCCCGCGCTCTCGAGCAAGGCCCGCTCGGCAGCCGCGGTTCCCGCAAAATCAATCGCCACTTTTTCAAAATCCCTGGCTGTCGGGGTGGGTCCCTGATCCGTTTGCGTCAGGGGCAATCCGAGCTTTAACAAAGCGGCGTCCGCAGCGATTTCCCGCTGGTTTTTATTATAGATCGTATAAGAAATGGCCAGCGCCAAAACAGCCGCCACCACAGTGATGGCGACGACCCGCTTTTTGTTGACTTCCAGCCATGCTAAAAAGTCGTAAAATCCTGCCGTTTGGGTGACATCGGAACTCATATAATGAGTCAAATCAACCTGCCGCAGCCTGAAAAGGCAAGCCTGAAATGCGGAAGAATCGCTGGCAGAACCCCAAAGCGGGATCTTTACACATTTCAGAACCCGTTATCTTGCGTCGTTTTACAGGCAACATTTCACCCAAAACCACCGGGGAAATTCTCAAATTATTGGAGCGGGCGCATTTGAATTAACGCCACTGAGGAGGCCGGCAATTCAAAATGCAGCGACGCGCTTTGGCCCTCGATGTCACCCGCGCTTGTTTTTTCCAGGTTGTGGTCACCATCCACGGTCAGCACTTCGTAATGGATACGCCCCTTCCACGGGATATTTCTCAAGGCCACCGTCAACTGGCCGTCGGGCGCGTTGAAATTGCTCGTCAGAATGGCGGCATGCGCGCCATCGCGGCTGATTCCGGCCCAAAGAATCTGCCGGGAGTCCCCGCTTTTCACCTCCAGCCGCACCGGGGTCTCCAACAACCGCCGAAACGCCTTGAAAGCATAAAATGTCTTTTTCGGAACTCCGTGGAAATTGAACAATCCGAATCCCTGAATTTCACCCGTGTAATAGTTCGCCGCATCCAGAAAACCATCTTGAAGTCCAAGAAGCGCCTGCACACAAAAGGCCGCCCCGGAAGCGCCTCCCATTTCCAAAAAACAGGCTTCCCGCGCCGCTCCCTGTCCCTCTTTGGTCAGCGGGGTCCAATCTTCCCTGGGCAGGTAATTCCATTCGTTAAGATGGTTCTCGGTCCTGGAGAACCCGTATTCATCGAGCAACCGGCGGATGGCCCGGGCGCGGCGCGGCGGATCGGTGGGATCGCAGGTGTAACGATGCCACGAAAGAAAATCGAGCGGCAATTTTCGATCCCGGCAGCGGCGCAGGAATTCCACCAGAAAAGGCGACGGTTTGAGCTGATCCCCAATGAGATCGCCTGTGTTTCCAATGGCGGGCCCGCCCACTTTCACATCGGGAAATCGCTCCTTGATCGCTCTCGCCGCGGTTTCGTAGAGCTTCAGATAATCCTCGTCCCCGCCTGTCCACATGCTCGGACGCACATCCGGCTCGTTCCATATTTCCCAGTATTGAATATTGTGATGGAATCCACTCCCCCACCCCTCGTTATAATGGCGGATAATCCCCAGACACGCGCCCGCCCATCGTGTGGGATTTTCCGGCGGATGAACAAAATACTGTTTTTTGGTGTGCTCAATGCTTTCACCCAGCCGGTACACCACTCTGGCGCCTGTGTCCAAAACAGCCTGAATATATTCGTCCGTTCGCGAAAAATCGTAATTTTCAGGCTGGGCGGGATCCGCTTTTGGGTTTGGAAACACAAAATGCATATCCACCACATCCGCGTTCACCCAGGGACAATCGTGCAGGCGCGTCAGAGGAATGGCGAGTTGCCGGTGCCCTTCGGACAAGTCCACCGTTCCCCGATAACAGAGCGGCCCGCCATTGATCCCGTGCAGCGGGCGAATGACCCCGTTCGTTCGGGAAAAATCAATTTCCCATTCTCCCGCGAGGGCGGCTCCACCGCATAATCCAATCCAGCACAGCCCCCACCGCACAAACGCCAATTTGATTCGGCAATGAATTCGCATCACATGAGGCTTGAAGGATTGCCATGCGGTTGCAAGTATAATTGCAAATGACACAAGCATCTCGGATTGCCTTGAAATGTTTTGGGCGCGTTTTTTGCCTGGCGATTCATTGCATGGTTTTGGGGCTGACAAACGCCTCCATGGTCTCCGCCGTCGATTTGCCCGACCCGCGCGTCGAGATCTCCGCCGGCGGGCGCCACGCGGTGCCACGGGTTGACGTGCAAATAACGGATTCCTTTTGGGCGCCGAAACTAAAGGTTTATCGCGAAAAAACCGTCCCTCATTCCTGGCAATACGTTCAAAATGAAATTGAGGACAATGAGATTGCCGCAGGTTGGAAAAAGTTGAAACGCGGCGAAGACACCCCGTGGAACCAGGCCAATTTGCACAAGGTCATGGAAACGGCGGCCTATGCCCTTGGCCAGAAAACCGATCCCGCCCTGGATCGGCGTCTCGACGCGATCATCTCCGCCATGGCCGCCGCGCAGCGGACCAATGGTTATTGCAACGCCCTGATCACAGTCCGCAACAAGACGCCCTGGGCCAATCTCGATGGCCAACACGATGGTTATGTTGCCGGACACCTCATCGAAGCGGCGGTGGCGCATTTCCAGTCCACCGGAAAAACCAATTATTTGCATGTGGCCCAGGGGGTCGCCGATCACATATACCGTTACTTTATCACCGAAAAACATGAAGGCGTGTGCGGTCATGCCGAACTGGAACTCGCCTTGGTGCGGCTTTACCGGGTGACTGGCGAGAAGCGTTACCTGGACTTGTCCCGGGAATGGATAGAACGCCGGGGCAAGCCCTGGGCCCATACATCCGACACCCCGCGCAGTTATTTCATGGATCATCTGCCAATTCGCCAGGTTAATGAAATCACCGGCCACGCGGTCCGCTCCTTGTTTTACGCCACGGGCGTCGCCGAGGCGGGGCTTGAATCCGGCGATCTGGAATTGCAGGCCGCGGCCCGTCGCCTCTGGCAAAGCGTGACCCGGCGAAAAATGTATGTCACCGGCGGAGTCGGATCCCAGGAGAAAGACGAGGGGTTCGGTCCCGATTACGACCTGCCAAACCAGGGGGGCTATGCCGAATCGTGCGCGGCCTGCGCAATGATCTATTTTGCTCAAAGCATGTTCCGCATCGATGGCGAGGCTTCCAGCATCGATGTGATGGAACGTGCGTTATACAACACTGTCCTTCACGGCATTTCCCTCGACGGCACCAACACCTATTATCGCAATCCCCTCCACGATGAGAACCACGCGCGCGACAACTGCTGGGTATGTTGCCCGCCGTCTCTTTCGCGCACCCTTCTGCGCCTTCCCGAGTATCTCTACGCGCAGACAGACGGGGGCATTTATGTAAACCTCTATGCGGCGAGCACCGCTCAAATCCGCCTCAATGGCCATTCGGTTTGCCTGATTCAGGAAACGGATTATCCCTGGGACGGCCATGTGAAACTGACCTTCAATTTGAACCAACCCAGGCCATTTAAACTGTTTCTCCGCAAACCAGGATGGAGCACCGGAGCGAGTTTCAAACTGAATGGCGAGCCTCTGAATAACCCAGGACTGGATAAGGGCTATTGGGTGGTTGATCGAAAATGGCAACCGGGGGATTGGATTGAATTCGATCTTCCCATGCCCGTGGAGTTAATCCAAGCCCATCCAAAAGTGCCCGCCAATCGCGGACGCGTGGCGATTCAGCGCGGTCCACTCGTTTATGGGACTGAAAGCCTCGATAACGATGGCGAGGTCGATTTAACATTCCCTTCCGAACCCCAGTTTCGAGTTCAAGCCCGGCCCGGTCTTCTCAATGGGGTTCAAGTGATTACCGCACAAATCAGCCAAGACCGCGCATGGGTCGGCATTCCCTTCTACGCCCTTGCAAACCGGGGCCCGGCCAAACAATCCGTCTGGATGCGGCGATCTGAAAGCCGTGAACCGGAGTGGAATGAGGACCCATCGTTATACAGACCGGTACGGTTGAATCAGCCTGCCAAACCACACAATGGCCCCCCACCCGCCGGTGATTGATGGAAATTACAAGAGCGATGGCGGTGTCTTTTGGACAAAGCTCGAACCTTTTTTGATGAGAATCCCTTGTGGGCAGGTGTCCCCAAACCCAAGGTGCGCCCCACATCCTGGACAGGTGGCTTGGATGGTGAGTCGAAAGAACACCTGGAGCCTGTCCCAGAAAGTGGTTATTCGGGGACAGGCCCTATTTAGGCGTTGGATGTGCGGATGGCTTGAACTTTTACGCCACCGCCATCCAGGGACAGTACAGCGGCCCGCAACTCGTCCTCAACCGCCTTGGCCCGATCGACATCGACAATTTTTCCATCGTGCATCTGGCGGACATAAAAACTGTCCAGCGCCGCGCCTTTTTCAGTGCTGATTTTTGAGGTGGCAATGTCCAGCCCCAGTTCGCTGATGGTGCGGGATAAAGTATAAAGCAACCCCACACGATCCTCGGTTTCCACGTCGATGATGGTGTGGGTGTCCGACGCGGAATTGTCGAAGCGTATGATTGTGGGAATGCGTTCGCCCTCCAGATACTGGTAAAGAGGACGGTCCGCCTTCTGTTGGTTGATCAAGGATCCCAGATCAAGATTGGTGGTGAGCGCGGATTTGACCAGCGCCTCGCATTTCGCCCGAATCTCCTTTCCAGGCAGCGCGCCAGTCCGCGCTTCAGCGACAAAAAAGGTGTCAAAAATAATTCCGTCAGACCGTGAAAAGATGCGCGCCCCAAGAATGTTCAATTCGGCCGCCGTGAGAGCTCCGGCGATTTTGCTGAATAAGCCGGCGCGGTCCCATGTGCAGACTTTTAAGATGGCGTAACCGCGATCGGCGATATTGCTCCAGGCAAGGACCGGTTCCAGGGGGCCGCTTCCTTCGTGCGTTTGGAGTTGAAGGAATTGGTGGGCGCATTGGATGTCAGCCAGCACTTCATTGGCGGAGTACATCTGAAAATAACGGGCGGGCATCATTTCGAAATGAGCCGTGAATTCCTCGATCCCGATGGTTTTGGGCAGCATTTTTCGCACGGATTGGGCAAGCAACTCGCGCTGCTTTTCCTCCACCTGGACCACATTCCCCCCTCCTGCGAGCACCTGTCTGGTCTGCTCATACAGTGTGAGAACGAGCGCCTCCTTGAAATCCCCCCACAGATCGGAGCGTGTTCCAAGCGAATCCGTTAATGTATGCAATAAAAGGCAGTCGAGATTCTCCGGAGTTTTGATCTGCGCCGCGAATTTTGCGGAAATGGACGGATCATCCAGATCCCGACTCTGGGAAATCTGAATCATTGCAAGGTGATTTTCGATGATCAGCTTCAGGGATTGTGTGGCTTGGAGGTCCAAGCCCAGCCGCTTGGCGGCGTGCAATGCCATCCGAACGCTGTCATCGGAATGCTTGCGCGTCATCGCCGACTTTCCAGCATCGTGGAGGAGAAGCGCCAGGTAAAGCACAAAAGGCCGTTCCACTTTTTGAAACAGGGATGTGTAGCGATTGAATGGGGCGCTTTTCGCCGCCCAGACCGCGTCGAGCATCTCCAGACAAATCAATGTGTGCTCATCCGCCGTGTAGCGGTGAAAAAACTCGTGCTGCACCAGGCAGGTCAACTTCCCAAACTCGGGCATATACCGGCCCAGCAGGTCCACCTCATGCATGGTTCGCAATGTCGGGGCCACGTTGCCGCGTTGATTGAGAATTTCCAAAAACGTCTCATGCACATGCGGGTCATGGAGAAAATTGCGGTCCACCAGATTCAACTGGTGGCGGATCATCTGGATCAGATCGGGATGCAATTTCAACCCTCTTTGCTGCGCGTGGAGAAAGACCCGCATTAAACGGCGTGGCTGGTCGCGGAAAACGCGGCTGGAACCGGGCAATAGCTCCCCCTCCACGATTTTGAAGCCATCCACGACCTGCTCGGACTTTTCCCGGCGCAAAGGTAATAACAGCTCGCGAATAGACGGCCGGCGTTTGGGTTTCTGCTGAAAAGCAAGCCGTTGCTCAAGCGTGCGTGTGATCAAATAGACGTTGCGCATGTGTGTATAGAGCACACGCATAAATTGTTCCAGGCGCTTGATGGGCGATCGGTCCGTGTAGCCCAGATCGTTGGCCAGAGTGGGTTGCACGCCTTTGAGTATCACGTCCATGGGGCGGTTGACCTGGTAATGGAGGTCATTGCGGACACGCAGAAGAAAATCATAGGCTCCCTCCAGTTGGTGTCTCTCGGACTCGCTGATCCATTCGCGTTCCTGGAGATCCTCCAACGTTCGCACCCTGTATTTGAAATGGGCCATCCACAAGAGGTTTTGGTAGTCGCGCAACCCACCGCACCCGTTCTTGATATTAGGTTCCTGCATCGAGGCCGAGTCGCCGAATTTGGCGCGACGCGCGGCCTGGTCCTGCAAACGCGCGGCGATATATTCGTTTTCGTAGCCATCCACGCATTTTTCCAGAACCTCCTTTTGCATCCGCGCAAATAGCGCCGCATCCCCCGTCACCAGCCGCGCCTCGATAAGGGATGTTTTCGATTGCATGTCGTTATTGGCCACCTTTACGCATTCCTTGATTGTGCGCACGGAATGTCCCACCTTGATCCCGATGTCATAGAGCGGATAAAGCATCGCCTGGGTCAAGGCCGACATGCAGGCATGGTGCTTTCCATGCTCCACCAAATCGCCGCCGTCGTGGAGAAACATGATGTCAATGTCGCTCTGCGGATTCAACTCGCTACGGCCATACCCGCCAATCGCCACAAGGGCAAGCGCCGGCGGAGGCGTTTTTCCGGTGGCTGGAATGGACGCTTTGGCCGCCAATAGCAAATGACGCATCATGGCGTCCATTACAGCGGCCCGGGCCTGGCAAATCTCCCGGCCCCCCGCCCCGCCCCGATGCAGGATTTTCAACCGGTGTGTTTCAACCTTGAGATAGGCCTTATAGCCCGCCAACTCCTGGGCGGGTTGGCGCCCGGATGGAATCGGCAGCCGTGCCGCCGCGTCCGCTTCGATCTTTTCCAGTAACGTGAGCACACGCTAAGTCTCAATGGTATGAATTAAAATCGCAAGCTGGGAATGAAGGCCGAAAAGAAATCCGCAATCCTCCAGATTCTTTCCTCGCCATAAGGGCGATTTTTCCGCTAAATGACTCCAGGAATGGTTTTAACCGTTATTCTCGGTTTTTTTGCGTTTTTGAGCTGCGTCATTGTCCTTTGGCAATGGAACGCGGCGCGCCGTTTTCCCCTGCACCAACGTCCGGCTGCCGTCGATTTTTTCCCTGGAATCACGATCTTAAAACCTCTCAAAGGGGTTGAAACCTCCACTGCCAAATGCCTCCGAAGCTGGTTCAACCAGGCTTATGACGGTCCCGTGCAAATCCTTTTCGGCGTGGCTTCCGAAAACGACCCGGTCTGCGATGTGGTCCGCCGCCTGATAAGCGAACATCCCCGCATGGACGCGCGGCTGGTTATTTGCGATCCGACGCTGGGTGCCAATGCGAAGGTGTCCACCCTGATGGGACTGGAAAAATTAGCCGGACATGACCTTCTGGTCGTTTCCGATGCGGATGTCCTCGCCCCCCCGGATCTGCTCACCCATCTGGCGCCGCCTTTTCAAGATTTGGAAACAGGTCTGGTAAACTGCATCTACAGTCTGGCCAATCCGCATACGCCCGCCATGCATTGGGAAGCGGTGGCCATCAATGCGGATTTCTGGAGCCAGGTATGCCAGAGTCGGACCCTCGGCCCAATGGATTTCGCCCTCGGCGCCGTCATGGCCACCACGCGCGAATGGATCCATCAGATTGGCGGTTTTCACGCCTTGAAAGACCATTTGGCGGACGACTACGAACTGGGCCATCTCATCCATCGCCAGGGTGGGAAAATCATCCTCAGCACGATCCCTGTGGAATGTTGGTCCTCCCCGATGACCTGGCGGGAAGTCTGGATCCACCAACTGCGATGGGCCATCACCATACGACACTGCAAACCCCTGCCCTATTTTTTCAGCATATTGGGCACTGGCAGCCTCTGGCCCCTCCTCTGGCTCGCGACAAGTCCGAGCCTCTCCGTTCTAAGCGCCACCGCCGCCTGCCTGTCGATTCGCATAACCGCCGCCGCGGCTTTACAGCAACGGCTGACCCGGGCGCGGCCCACCGCCGCCTTTTTCTGGCCGGTAATCATCAAAGATCTACTCCAGTCCCTCCTGTGGTCTTTCTCCTTGTTCATCGACCATGTTCAATGGCGCGGTAATCTTCACCACATCGAACACGGGGGTAAAATTTCCCGATCTTTTATTCTTGGCAACGCGGAGGAACCGATTCACCATAATCCCGCTCTTTGAAAATTCGCGGACCTCACGTCATGAGTTGAAAAATCATGCGGAGGTTTGCGTCGTGTTAGTCGCGGCAAATGTCAGGGAACCCCGTTAAAATCGGGGACGGTTGCGCCACTGTAACGGGTTACAAGCCCCACGATGCCACTGATCGCAGGATCGGGAAGGCGGGGGCAAGGTCCATGCTGGAATGGCGTTCGCACACACCGGGATTCAAATCTCATGTGTGAGACGCTTCTCAAGCAACAGCCCGAAGTCAGGATACCGGTTTGGCCGCGCTCGTCGGGTTTGTGAAGTTTCTTCTGCTCGTTACAGGTCCAGATCTTCGCAAACCGCTTCTCCGTCAAAGAGAAGGATGAGGCCAGCCCGCTGATCTGTTTTCCGCGGGACCGTTGGATGCCTTCATTCTCCGTTTTGCCGGGGTCTGAAGGTTTTTTTTCGGACTCCGCGCTGGTCTCCAGATAATGCAACCTCCGCATTGACGCGGAACCAACGAAAAACTGAATCATGCGAATCATATTCTTACTGGCTCTTGGAGCCAGCCTGGCAGTGTCCGTTTCCATCAATCAGGCGGCGCCCTTTGCGGATGCCGTCATGGACTATAATCCGGGCGCGCTTCGGGCGAATCTTGCCAGTTATACCAACTCCTCCAGCGCGGTCGGCGAACCCTCGCGGGTGACACCGGGCGCATGGGGCGGCCCGGTCGATCCGTTCAATCCCCCCTATCTCAACAGCCAATTATTGGCCGTGGGTACCAACGGATTTCTCACCGTTCATCTTCAGACTCCCGCTGTCAACTCTCCTTCAAATCCCCACGGAATTGATTTTATCGTGTTTGGCGGAGCTGGCTTCAGCATCACCAACGGAGATTTCTCCGGCGGTGGAATCACCGATGGCACGATCTTCAATCCGCGTCCTGGCTCCGTGAGTGTTGCTGTCAGCTCAGACAATCAAACCTTTTACACCCTGGATTCCTCGCTGGCCCCGGTCTTCGACTACCTTTATCCCACCGACGGTTCTGGAAACTTCAATCTGCCTGTGAATCCCGCTCTCCATGGAGAAGACTTTGCGGGCAAAAACCTGGATGGAATTCGCGCGCTATACGCGGGATCCGCCGGGGGAACGGGCTACGACCTGGACTGGGCCATCGACACTCAGGGCCAAAAGGTCCACATCGACAGCGCTCAATATGTCCGGATCGATGTCCTGGAAGGTTCCTATGAAATCGACGGTTTTTCCACCGTCCCCCAAGTGCCCGAACCCGCCACAAGCGTCCTCATTCTGTCTGGACTGGGATTCCTTGGGTGGCGCGTGAAAAGGCGGTCTCAGGATTAACGATGCGCCCGTGGCGTTATCAGAAGACCAATTCTTGCGCCACCGCCTTATGAAGCATCGACAGGCCATAATATTGCTCCTGCTGGCATCCTTGATTTACGTCCGCGGATGGGGCGCCGAATTGAAGACGGACTTTTCGCGCGATCCCGGCACTGCCGGCTGGCAAGTGGCGGGATCAACCAATCTGTTTGCCTGGAATAAGGAATCCCAGGCTCTGGATGTCACCTGGGATTCCTCCAAACCAAACAGTTTTTTTTATCATACGCTCAACACAGTCGCAAGCATGGCGGACGATTTCAGTCTCGAACTGGACCTCGTCATGAACACCATCCAGGCTGGCGTCGATCCAAATAAACCGTACGCCTTTGAATTGGCCTTTGGCTTCTTTAATCTGGAACAGGCTGTTTCACCCGGTTTTATTCGGGGCACCGCCGCGAACACGCCCAATCTGGTCGAATTTACTTATTTTCCAGATACCGGTTTTGGCGCCACCATCTCCCCTGTCCTCACCACCACAAATTCGCGGTTCTTTCCCTCATTCAATTTCCCATTGGAATTGGCGGCTGGCGGCCTGTTTCACATCAAGATGACCTACTCCGCCGCCAGGACCGCCCTGAGCACCACGATCACCCTCAACGGCGAACCGTTTGGTCCCATTCAGGATGCGCTACTCCCAGACAACACCACGGATTTTCGGATCAATGCCTTCTCCATCAACAGCTATTCCGATGCGGGCCAGCAAGCCGGTTTTGAAGGATCCTTGTTGGCCCGGGGAACAATCGACAATCTCATCCTGACTTTTCCCGAACCGCCGATCCGCAACTTGCGAATTTTGCGGATCAACAATCACGAAGGGGTGGCTTTCGATGGCAGCCCGCGATGGCTCTACACTTTGGAAAAAAGCGTGGACCTTGCGACGTGGCAGACTGCCGCAACACCGGTATTTGGCGGCCCCGCACCCATGGCCATTACCGATACCAACACCCCCGCGAAACTTGCATTTTATCGCGTCAAGGCCGTGCTCCCATGAGAATCCCGGCACGCCATGGAATTGTGCGCAAGGCCGCTACCCGGTCCATTCCAGGCTTTACGTTAATTGAATTACTGATCGTCATCGCGGTGATCGCACTATTGGCCAGCCTGCTGCTGCCCGCGCTCAACCGCAGCCGCCAATCCGCCCGACGAGTTCAATGCGTCGGCAATCTGCGCCAACTGGGCATGGCTGTTCACATGTATTGGGATGACAACGAGGGCCGGGCCTTTCGCTACCGTGGGGTCCATACAAATGGAGGGGATGTTTACTGGTTTGGCTGGCTTGAACGCGGCGGCGAAGGCCGGCGCGCCTTCGATTCGGCTCAAGGCGCCCTTCATCCCTATCTCACGAGCCGGGGCATCAGCACCTGTCCCTCCCTCAATTACGCCATGAGCCAGTTTAAACTCAAGGCCGTGGGCGCCGCTTACGGATATGGCTACAATCTCCAGCTTTCATCCCCCCTTAGCGCGCCCCCGTTTCAGATCCTTAAAATTCCCCGCCCCTCCCAAAGCGCCCTCATGGCCGACGCCGCGCAAATCAATGATTTTCAAGCCCCGGCCTCCCGCGACCACCCCATGCTTGAGGAGTTTTACTACATCAGCACCAACCACAACGAAGCCACCGTCCATTTCCGACACAGCAAAAAGGCGAACGTTCTTTTTTGCGATAATCACGTAAACATGGAAAAACCCGATCCCGGCTCCCTGGACGCGCGCCTCCCGGATCAAATGGTGGGTCGCCTGCCCAATTCCGTCCTTCAGACCAATCCTTGAGGGCAGAGATCAGGGACCATGGACAGCTTTTGGAACATGGACGGTTGTCAGGCCGTTTTCCTCCGCAATTTTCGCTCACGCCCGACCGTGTTTCGATCCACAGATCCACCCCTTATTGACGCTTTGGCTTGCGTGTCCTTCGACAGCCCGCTTTAATGATGGCTTGCTTTACTTGTTATGGAATTGCGAATCGCAGACACGATGAAACAAACATTGAAAACGTTGCCCGGTGACGATGTTCGCCAGATCATGTGGCGCTATGCCGGGCGTTTCGACCTGGCCATGCTCGTGCAATCGGTTCGCCCGGTGGCCCGCGGCCCGGTGGCCCGGTTGGTGGCTCAAGGAGGCCGCAATTCCCATGAATGGACGCCGGAAAAAAACAGTCTTCTGGCCGTCTATGATGATTCGGGGATCACCGCGTCATTCCTCGATCCCTCGCAGGGTGGGTTTATCGAAGGCCCTAAAAACCTGGCTTTGTCCCTGGTCGCCTTTGAATTGGCCTGGGTGGATGCGGGCGCGGCCACTTGCAGTCTTGCCAGCAATCTGGGTCTGGCCCCCATTCATGAATGCGGCACGCCCGAACAACGGGAGCATTACATGGCCCGATGCGCTCCCGCAAAACCGGGCGAAAACCGCAAAACCGAGCGCGCCGCATTCGCGCTGACAGAACCCCTTCCCTTCGTCGGTGTCGAGACCAGCATGCTGAGCGGAAAGGTCCGCGTTGCGGAATGGCGGGATGGCGCCGAACCCGTGCTCCAGGTGGACAAAAGGGGACGGTTCATCACAAACATGGCCTTCGCCAACATCGTCACGGTGGCGGTGGAATCCTCGGATAAGCGGATCAAGGGCAGTTGCATGATCATCCTTGAGGAGACCGATCCCGGGATTTTCGACCGCGGCGCGGCCACAAAAAAACTCGTCCACCAACTTTCCTCCACCTGCGATCCGATATTCAGCCAGCGTGTCCCCGCCAGCCGCATCGTCGGCGGTTATACCGTCAAGAATGGGGTGATCATTCCCAATCACGATCACAGCGAAATCATTGAAACCGTATTCCGCCGGACGCGTGTCACAGTCGGTTTGATGACCGCCGCCAAATTAATTTCGGCGGTGGAGCCGGTCATTCGCTACCAACGCACCCGATTCCGCGGCGGCGATGTCGAAGACACCAGTTCACCCCGTTATGAATTGGGCCTGCAACAAAAGCAGGACGCCCTGCACCGGCTGGTCGATATCTGGGCCACGGGTGAGGCCAGCGCCTCCCTGGGATTCACCGCGGCGCGGATGTATGACGAGTTGGATCCCCTGGAGAAGGTCAAGGACGCGTTGTTTGCGCAACAAAACATCACCGGCGCGCGCGCGCGGTTAAAAGCGCTGGCCAGCAGCGCGAAGGATGCCCTGGAATACCTGGACCTGGCCGCAGCGCCGGAAAACAAGCGTGATGCCGCCCGTTTTACAGCGCTTCAAGAGGATCCCGTTGTTTCTTTTGTCCTCCTGGACGCCCAGGCCAATGTCTTCTGTCCGGCCTGCAAACTGTGGAATACCGGCCATGGCGCGACCATGATGCGCGAGGCCGTGAGCCTTATGGGCGGTTACGGAGTGACCGAGGATTGCCCCGGATTCCTCGGGCTCAAATGGATGGATGCCCAGCTCGAAGCCACTTACGAAGGCCCGGAATCGGTCCAACGCCGCCAGCTCAGTGTCACCATGTGCACCGAGGTGTTTCTCGCTTTATTCAAAAAATGGATCGTCGAGCTGCGCCATATCGCCTCCGACAAGGCCGGTACCGGAGCCTGCACCCTGGCCTCGGCCATGGAAATGTGGCTTTGGACACTCAACCACCTTCAAAACACCCCCGACGCCAATGGCGCGCGGCTCTACCACGGTACACGCCAGGGAGTCACGTTTCCCCTGGCCGACATCCTTTGCTGGTTGCTGGCCGCCCGCGCATTCCTGCTGGATGTGCTCGAATTGGAGAGCAAAGGCCCCTCGAATCCCGCCCTGGCGGAGGGTCTCGAAGGTCTGACCAATTTCATGACCGACCTCTGCCATGTGCAATGCGCGCGGGCCGCCGGCGAGACCGGACGCATTTGCGCCGAGCTGGTTTACGGCTACAACCGCCACCCGGAATGGGATCAGGCTGGCTGCAATCGCTGCTATGCCGCCGACGATCTGGACGTGCTTGAAAATGTCATTCCTGGGATTGCGACCAGCGCCCGAGGAGTTAACGACGTCACCGAAAACAACGCCACGCATCCATTCAAAGAGGGCCCCTGCGTTCAAGCGAACGGTCTTGAATCGTTCGGCCGCATGCGCCTCAAGCTGGATGGCTGTCTCACAGGCTCGCGGCTGGCCAAGGACCGCGCGGCCGAAGCACTGACGCAAGTCATGATCCCCGAAGCGCTCGATTACCCGGTCTGATGCCGCCAGAGAACGCCCACGATCCACCTGATATGCCCGATACGGTTTCTGACATCGAACGTCCGCAGATGGACGCCGACATCGTGTGCGTGGGGTTCGGTCCTGCCATGGGCGGTTTTCTGACCACGCTATCGCACCGGATGACCGCGTCCAATGCGGATGGCACGCCTGTGGTGGAAAGCCCTTCCATGCCCGGGGCGCCGCCCCAAATCCTGTGCTACGAGCGCGCCGACGATCTGGGTTTCGGTGTGTCTGGAGTCGTCACCAAAGGCCGCAGCATTCGGGAGTCCCTGCCCGGCATGGACCCCGGGCAAATCCCGATGGCCGCACCCGTCGCCCGGGAAAAAGTGCTCTATCTGCTGGACCCTGTCGGAGCGAGCCGCCGTTCGCTGGCCATGCGGGCCGCAGACAAGATGGTCCGGGCCATGAAATGGGCGCTCCCGTTTCAGAACGACGCGGTGGAACTGCCATTGACCCCTTCCTTCCTCCACAAAAAGGGAGGCTTGGTCCTTTCGATGGGCCAGTTCAATCAATGGGTGGGCGCTCAACTGATGAGCACCGGCACAGTGCAAATCTGGCCGGGCACCCCCGTGGCGAAGGTGCTCGTCAAGGATGGGAAGGTGACCGGCGTTCAACTCTCGGATCAAGGCACGGATAAAAAAGGCCAGCCTGCCGATGGATTCATGCCCGGCATGGATATTCACGCGGCGTTGACGGTTGTCGGAGACGGACCCGTCGGTGCCATCGGACAGCAGTTGGATGAGCAATTCGGATTGCCCAACGGTCATCACATGCACGATTGGGCCGTGGGCATGAAGATGGTGCTGGATCTTCCCGAGGGCACACCACTGACGCCGGGCACCGTTTTTCACACGTTCGGTTTTCCCGAACCGGAAATTTTTGGCTTCTTCTATGTGCATCCCGACCGGGTCGCCTCCGTGGGCATTTTTGTGCCTTCATGGTTCGACAGCCCGGTGCGCACGTCCTACCGCTATTTGCAGCATTGGATGCTCCATCCTTATTTGTGGCGGCATCTCAAAGGCGGACGTCTCCGTTCCTGGGGCGCCAAAACGCTTCAAGAATCGGGTCGGCGCGGTGAGCCTCGCTTGGTGGGCGACGGTTATGCGCGCATCGGCGAAGGTTCCGGCTCCACCAATGTACTGACCGGTTCGGGTGTGGATGAAGCGTGGGCCACTGGAACGCAACTGGCCGAAGGCGTCCTCGAATTGCTCAAGGTAAAGAAACCCTTCACACGCGCGAATCTCGAGGAGGCCTACGTAAAACGCCGACGCAACAGTTGGGTCGAAAAAGAGGGGCTTATTGCGGAGAAATCCCGGAACGGTTTCCAACGCGGAGTCCTTACCGGCATGATCGGAATGGCCTTGACGGGCATGACCAAGGGCATGTTCTCGGTCACTGGAAAGCCGATGCCGCCCTACAAGCGCATTCCCTCCCTGGAAGAATATTACCGGGGCAGGATCAAACCGGAGGAACTGGGAATCCTGCGCAAGCAATGCGATGCGCAAGGCATTTCCCTGCACGCCGCCTTGATGCAGCGGTGCGGTTGGCCCGCGATTCCTTACGACGGCCAATTGCTCGTGTCGCACCAGGACGCCCTGCTCATGGGAGGCAAGGTGCAGGCGCCCGCGGGATGGGCGGATCATGTGGAGTTTCTTTATCCGAACCTGTGCCAGCAATGCGGAACAAAAATCTGCATTGAAGTCTGCTCAGGTCAGGCCATTACTCCAGGACCCAATGGCGTGCCCTCGTTCGACCGGGAAAAATGCATTCATTGCGGGGCCTGCCTGTGGAACTGCGCGCAACCGACCGGCCAGGGAGAACGAACCAATTTGAAATTCAAGAGCGGCGCTGGCGGACTTCATTCGGCGGAGAATTAAGGCTGGCAACTGGTCGGAGCGGGTTTGACGATAAAACCAGGTGGTTCACCTAAAAACGAGGGAACTCCATTTCATTTATGGATGGAGCAAAGCGACCTGACCGGGAGGGGATGGGCTGGCTCGCTCGTGAGTTTCTTTAAAGCCAGGAGCGAAGTGAAGCGGTTGGACGGGCTGTCAGTGGACGGGAACCCTGTGAAGGTTAACAGTCAGGCCAACCAGCGAAACGGAGCGGTGGCGAAAGAAAGCTCATCGAGGGAGCACCATGGGGAAGCGCAAGTCATCCGATGTTTCAAGGCGTAGCTCTTTCAAGGGGAATCGAAAGCTCGGATGTCTTG